>ENA-OYXD01000008-OYXD01000008.1-human-gut-metagenome-genome-assembly--contig:-NODE-8-length-164459-cov-10.020644_pt1 | contig 164459 bp, 150 predicted proteins | sample MGYA00244818_ERZ653412 | MGnify/ENA primary metagenome ERZ653412 (study PRJEB26926, sample SAMN06165146) | human gut metagenome | biome: ENVO:00009003; feature: ENVO:2100002; material: ENVO:00002003...
CGATTGCGGGTTGCTTTACTGGTGACTTGCTCTCCCAGCTGAGCTATACCCCCATGTAAGGGGTGCGCTGAGTAATTTCTTATTCAATTAGTGCGGGGGTTGTTTACCGCTTCAACCGGGCTCCCAGCTGAGCTATACCCCCAAGTTATATTTGCCCCGCAGCCCTCCGGCTGCCGACTTGCTTAGTATAGTATACTCTTGAGCATTTGTCAACACTTTTTTCACAAAACTTCGCTTTTTATTTTCGTACCTGCCCCAGCTGATAGAACGCCACGGCGCTAGCCGCCGCCACGTTCAGCGAGTCCACTCCGTGGGCCATAGGGATGCATACAGTATAGTCGCAGCTCTCAATGCTGCCATCCGCCAGGCCGTCCCCCTCGGTGCCCAAGGCAATAGCCAGCCGCTCCGCCGCCAACAGGCGCGGATCATCCAGCCGCAGGGAATCCTCCCGCAGGGCCATTGCCGCCGTTTGAAAGCCCAACTGATGCATTTTGCTCGTCCAGCTGCCATCTGGCAGATAGGTCCAGGGAATCTGAAACACCGTTCCCATGCTCACCCGGGTACAGCGCCGGTACAGCGGATCGCTGCACTCCGGCGTCAAGAGCACCGCGTCCATGCCCAACGCCGCCGCCGAGCGGAAGATCGCCCCCACATTGGTGGGGTTCATCACCCGCTCCAATACCGCCACACGCCGGGCGCCGGCACAAACCTGCTCTGCCTTCGGCAGCTCCCTGCGCTTCATGGCGCACAGCATCCCCCGGGTCAGATGAAAGCCCGTCATCTGCGCCAGCACAACCTCCTCCGCTGTGAAAACCGGCACTGGGCCGCAGCGCTCCAGCAGCTCCTTCCCCTGGCTCTCCACATGGCGGCGCTCCATCAGAAACGAAATGGGCTCGTAACCGGCCGCCAGCGCCCGGCCGATGACCTTGGGGCTCTCGGCGATGAAGATCCCCTTCTCCGCGCACTCCCAGTTAGCCAGCTGGTTTTCCCGAAGCCGGGCAAAAATATCCAGTTCCGGCGCAGAAAAATCCGTGATTTCCCGAATATCCGCCATGCCCTTCTCCTCCGTCAAAAATCGTTTCAGAAATTGATAACACCCAGATGCTCCAGTAGGATCTTCAGACCCATGAGGATCAGAATGATGCCTCCGGCCACCTCTGCCTTGCTCTTATATTTCAGGCCGAAGATATTGCCCACCTTCAAGCCCAAGGCCGACAGGCAGAAGGTGGTGCAGCCGATGAGTCCCACGGCGCTGAAAATGTCCACATCCGGCAGCAGTGCAAAGGTAATGCCCACCGCCAGGGCGTCAATACTGGTGGCCACCGCCAGCATAAGCATAGCCTTGAAGCCGAAGGATCCGCTCTCCGCCTGTCCCTCTCTCTCCTCATCCCGGGACAGGCCCTCCTTGAGCATGTTCCCGCCGATCAGGCACAGCAGCACAAAAGCCACCCAGTGGTCCACCGAGGTGATGTACCTTTCAAAGGTAGTGCCCAGCAGATACCCCACCATGGGCATCAGTGCCTGAAAGCCGCCGAACCAAAGGCCCACCGCCAGGTAGTGCTTCCACCTCAGCTTTTGCACGGACAAGCCCTTGCAGACAGCCACTGCGAAGGCGTCCATAGATAGGCCCACCGCAACGAGCAGCAACTCAATAAACCCCATTCTTCTCCCTCACCGTCGCGCCGGAGTGCACCCGCGCTCCGTTAGAATATTATTCGGGTATTATCCCATATCCGTGCCATTCTGTCAATCATTTTTCACCAGTGTATAGGTAAAAGAGAGAGCCGCTCCTGCGGCTCTCTCCGATTTCATCTCATATTTCATCGCGTGAACAGGCTTCTTTCTCCCCACGCACCGAACACATCTTCATCCTCCAGATCCTCCTCCGGCTCTTCCTCCGGTTCCTTTTTCGGGTCCTTTGTCGGCTTTTCATTGGGTTTTTGCGCTGCGCCGCCGTGGACGGGGCAATCCCCCTCCGACAGCACCTGCAGCCGATAAGCGTCATCCGGCACCTTAATGTCAAATATCGTCTCACGTGCATAGTCCAAAACGGCCACCTGCATTACAGAGGATGCCGGGCAGCTGGCGGTAGCAATATGCTTCCCGTCCTTGCAGTAGGACACCATCTTGTGCATGGTGCAGCTCTGGGTGGGTGCGGTATCCGCTGCCACCTGCACCGTCTTGACCCGGCTGCCCCGGAAATCTGCCGCGCAGGCCTCCGTAGCCAGCAGGCCGCTGTCGGCACACACTGTTACATTCACCAGACCGTCGCAGCTGTGGAAGCCGGGGTCCTCCAACCCCTCATGAATCCGGCTCATGACTCTCTTGAACATAGCCGAGCATGGGTTGGTGTCGGAATACACCACCTCATTAGATTTATATCCGCTCCAGGCCGCCGCGCAGTAGTAGGGCGTAAAGCCCGCGAAGTAGCGGTCTCTTGCATCATCGGTGGTACCGGTCTTGCCGCCGATGGACATACCGGAGAAGTACGCACCGCCGCCGGAGCCGCGGCGCACAACATCTTGCAGGATGCTGCGCATCAGGTAAGCCGTGGTCTTCTTCATGGCCACATGGGACTCCGTGTTATTATCGATAATAACATTGCCCTTGGAGTCCTCCACCCTCGAATAGGTCCTGGGGGTGGTGTAGATACCATCGTTTACAAAGGCGCTGTAGGCCGCAGCCATTTCCAGGGTAGTTACTCCGTTTTCAAATCCGCCCAGAGCCATGTTGCCCACCTGCTGAGAATCGGTATCCGTCAGGGTGGTAAAGCCCAGCTTCTCGGTCATGAATTTATAAGAATTGTAGGTGCCGTACATCAGATTTGTCCGCACGGCGCAGGTATTCAGGGATTGCACAACGGCCTCGCGCATGCTGGTCAGACCGCTGTAAACCCTGGTGACGTTTCTGGGCCAGGCGCTGCCGTTAAGGTCAATGGGATAGTCGTCAATGATGGCGGCCGCCGTAATGGTGCCATTGTCCAGTGCCGGGGCATAGGTGCTGACAGGCTTGGCCGCCGAGCCGCAGGGCCGCACCTCCGTAGCCCAGTTCCAGGCCCGGTCCGCAGTCTTTACGCCCGTGCCGCCCACCATGGCTACCACATCACCGGTATACGGATCCATCACCGTCATGGCGATTTGCAGGGGCTGATCGTAGGAGTCGGTCTGCTGCTGATACTCCGTGGTCTCAAACTCCTCCTCGGCGATCTTCTGGTACGCCAGATTCTGGGTGGTGTAAATCTTGTAGCCGCCGCTGTACACCATACCAACGGCCCTCTCATAGGCGCTGATGACCTTGCCCTCGCTGTCGGGCTTGCTGTCCTGCAGGTCATAGATCTCCACGAATTTCCTCGCCACATCCTCGATCACCTGGTCGGTGAAATAGGAGTTGTTGGCCTTTGTCACCTTTTCGCCGGTCTCCTCCTCGACGGTCGGTGCCACATAGCCCTCCACCTGTTGGCCAAGGCAGTTATAGCCGTTGGTAAAGACCACCTCCTCGTTGCAGGCGGCCTCATAGTCCTCCTTCTCCTTGATCATGCCCTGCTTATACATATTCTCCAGCACCAGCAGCTGGCGGCTGCGGTTGTTCTCCAGGGTCCAATCGCTGATGAGAGGATCATAGCGGGAGGGATTGTTGGTAATGGCGATGAGGCTGGCACACTCCGCCACGGACAGGTCCTGAGCATCCTTGCCGAAATACATCCGGGACGCCGTCTGCGCACCGTAGCAGGACTCGCCGAAATACACCGTATTGAGATAGGTGTCGAGAATCACGTCCTTGTCGTACTGCTTTTCCAGCTGCAGCGCCCGGTAGATCTCCGTCACCTTGCGTTTGACGGTGGTCTCGTCGTTGCCGGTGATGTTCTTGATAAGCTGCTGGGTGATGGTAGACCCGCCCTGTACGCCGCTGCCGGTGATGGTGCTGAGCACAGCCCGGGCGGTGCCCTTCCAATCCACGCCCTTGTGCTTGTAAAAGCGCTTGTCCTCGATGGCCACCGCCGCATCCCGCAGGCTCTGAGGGATCTGGTCGCTTGTAAGGAGGATGCGGTTCTCGCCGTCATACAGGGTCTGATACAGCTTGTATTCCCCCGTGTCGGAATCCTTGGCGTACATCTCGGTGGCCAAGGACAGGTCATAGGCGGCCAAATCCACCTCCACCTTGTTCTTCATAGTGCGGTTAATGTACATGGAGAACAGAATGGAGAAAAAGATTATCGTCAGCAGCAGCACCGCAAAGATGGTCCCCACAATGAACCACGCCTTGCGCCGCCTGGTCTGTACCTCCCGGGGGGATCTCTTGGTATGGCCCTCTCCCTGGATCTTGTGCAGCTGATTCTCAGCGGAATTTTTTATTTTTTCGGCGCTCTGCTTCAGCTCGTTTCCCAGGCGATGTTCGCTTCGCTTGTGTTGGCTCATAACGGGGCACCTTCCTTTCTTTCGGAATTTTTGTGTATTCTTTTAAATTCAAATCATTTTAATACCATCCATCAGCAAGGGCAAACGATGGTAAAAATCCACTATAAACTTTATTTTACCATGGCTGTCAACCTGGAATAAAGAACTTTTTTGTTTAAAATATGCGATTATACTTGTAAATCACATAATTACAATTATTTTTTACATGTTAAATGTTTATGATTTGCCATTTTTTGTCTGAAACCGTTCTTGCAATCCGGAGCAAAATACATTATAGTGTTTCCTATCATAAGCAAGGAGGTATTCCCCTATGAGCGACGAATTCGGCCCCAATTTCATCACCATTACCGACGAGGACGGCAACGACATCGAGCTGGAATATGTAGACGCCCTGGAGCATAACGGTGTGACCTATATGGCCTTTTTCCCCACAGCAGACACGGAGGAGGAAGCAGAGAGCGCCCAGGATTTTGGCCTGGTGATTCTAAAGTCCGTAATGGAAAACGGCGAGGAGCTGCTGGCCACCCCCGATACCGATGAGGAATTGAACGAGGTCTTTGACCTGTTCACTCAGCAGCTTTTGGAGGACGAGGAATAAATCTGGCAATCATTCCCCTGTCATTCCGAGGGAGCGCAGCGACCGTAGGAATCCGCTCTTTCGGCCCTGATCCGCTTCAAAATATTGGATTTTATCGATTTGGATGCGGATTGCCACAGCCAGTGTGCGCACCGGCTTCGCAATGGCGGCTTTTCCCCACCCCTGAAATTTCCTGACCATTCCGCCGAAAACCCCTTTCTTTTTCCCGGGGCATATGCTACAATAAGCTTGCCGGCGGCCCCTGGCCTCCGACCGATCCCGTCCGGTGGGCAGCAGTCTGTTTATCCTCACATTTTGTTATAGGGGATGTCGGATCAATATGTGAACTGCAGGCCTCCCGGCTGCCGTCTGCGGCTGGAAGTTGGAAGCAACGAAGCATGTTGGAGACAACCCACCTGCTGATTCGGTGCAGGTTATAACTTGGCTGCTGCCCCCTGGGCGGGATCTTTTTTGCAAGCCCTGCAGGGGCGGACGATTCTGTCCGCTCCTTTTTTATTTTTCATTGGTGCCGGCAGCTGCCCGCCGGCGGAACCCTATCGATTCTTGCCCGTCGGCGTCACCGCCGTTACGCACAGTGCCATCACGGCAGGGCAAGCGGTCCCTGCCCCACACTACTTTTTCTCCCACTTTTCTTTTTTCTCTTGCAAAAGCAGTGCAAAGCCTATATAATGACAGGGAATGTTACTCCTATTTGTCCAAATGATATATCACCAAACGAGAGGAATGAACCATCCATGAGTGCATCCAGAGAAAAAAAGAACCGCCAGGCCTTCGCCGCCAGCGGTGCTGCAGACCCCAAGGCCGTCCGTGCCGCGGAGGAAAAGGCCAAGCAGCGCAAGTCTACGCTGCTCTATGGCGCCGTTGCCGTGGCTTTCGTAGTGGTAGCCGTTTTGGTCCTGCTGTGGAACTCCAATGTGATTCAGCGCGGCAAGACCGCCCTGACCATCGGGGACGAGAATTATTCCGCCGCTCAGGTGCAGTACAGCTACTACGCCGCTTATACCGAGGTCCGTTCCTCCAATTATTATAGCTATATGGGTATTGACACCAGTAAGAGCCTGGCCGGCCAGACCATGTCCGATACGGCCAAAGCCCTTTTGGGTGTCACCGATGAGGGCATCACCTGGGATAAGTACCTGCTTAACAAGGCGAAGTCTAACCTGGCGTCCAGCCAATCCCTGCTGGCCGCCGCCGAAAAGGACGGCTTCACCTGGACGGACGATATGCAGGCCGACTATGACGATCTTATCAAGACCTTCAAGGAAGCCGCCAAAAAGGCCGGTTACTCCTATAAGAATTATATCAAGGCCATGTACGGCACCTTGGTGACCCCGGGTGTTTTCGAGGAAATGTCCAAGAACTCCGTTCTGCTCTCCGCCTTCCAGAACAATCATCTCAATAGCCTGAGCTATACCGATGAGCAGATCGAGCAGTATTACCAGGATAACCAATCCACCTTCCATGTTGCCGCCTATGACTATATCCGCTTCAGCGGCACCACCTCCGCCACCAAGGATGAAAACGGCAACACCGTAGACGCCACCCAGGAGCAGATGGACGCTGCCATTGCCGCCGCCAAGGACGGCGCTGATGCCGCTCTGACCCGCTTCCAAAACGGCGAAAGTCTGGAGGCTATCGCCAAGGACTATGACATCGCCTCCTATTCCTCCGTCACCGACGGCGCCAACAAGGGCGACACTCTTTCCACCTGGGCCTTTGACGCGGCCCGCACCGCCGGAGAGACCGCCGTGCTGAACGATGGCACCAACTACTATGTGGTGCAGTTCCACAGCGTCGGCCGCCAGGAGTATAACACCGTAGACGTGCGCCACATCCTGATTCGGGTGGATAGCTCCACCTTGGACTCCAAGTCCGACTCCTATAAGCAGGACTTGGCCAACCTGAAGAGCCAGAAGAAGGCTGAGGCGGAAAAGGTCTATCAGGAGTGGAAGGACGGTGCCGCCACCGAGGCCTCCTTTGCGGAGCTGGCTGACAAGTATTCCGCCGATTCTCCCAAGGGCGGTCTGTATGAGCAGGTCTATAAGGGCCAGATGGTTACCGCCTTCAATGACTGGTGCTTTGACGCCGCCCGCAAGGCCGGCGATACCGACATCGTGGAAACCAGCTACGGCTATCACATCATATACTTTATAGGCCAGGATCTCCCCTATTGGCAGGTTCGCGTCACCAACACCATGAAAAACAACGCCATGAACACGTGGCTGGAATCCCTGCAGCAGGACTACACCATCATGGAAGGCTCCGGCATGAAGTATGTGGGCTGATTTTCCTCAATTTATTCCCGCAGCCCCGACAAGATTTTTTTGAAAGCTGAGCAGGCCGGCGATTTGCTTCGCCGGCCTGCTTTTTTGAGGTTTTACTATGCAAGATATTTTTCTGCGCACCCGCATGATCCTGGGCGATGCCGCCATGGAGTCCCTGGCGGGCAGCCATGTGGCGGTATTCGGTCTGGGCGGCGTGGGCAGCTATGCCGTGGAGACTCTGGCTCGCTCCGGTGTAGGCCAGCTGACCCTTGTGGACCGGGATACCGTTAGTCCCTCCAATATCAACCGCCAGCTCTATGCCCTGCATTCCACCATCGGCCAGCCCAAGGTGGAGGCGGCCGCCCGGCGCTGCCTGGACATCAATCCCGCCCTCCGCATTCATACCATTTACAAGACCTATGATGCCGAGCATCGAGAGGAATTTTTCGCCGCCCCATACGATTTTATCATCGATGCCATTGATTTAGTCTCCTGCAAGCTGGACCTGATCTCCCAAGCCCAAGGCCGGGGCATCCCCATCATCAGCGCCCTGGGCACCGGCAACAAGCTGGACCCCACCCGCCTGTGCATTTCGGACATTTCCAAGACCTCCGGCTGTCCCCTGGCCCGGGTCATGCGCCGGGAGCTGAAGGCCCGGGGCATCCGCCATCTGCCGGTGGTCTTCAGCCCTGAGGAGGCCGCCGAGATCCGCCAGCTGGATACCCCCGACCCCGGCCGCCGCAGCGTCCCGGCCAGTGTGGCCTGGGTACCATCCTGCGCAGGGCTCATGCTGGGTGGCTATGTGGTGCAGGAGCTGTGCAAAAAGGAGGTAGAACAATGATTCTATTAGGTGCGGCGGTCAATGGGGCCGCCATCGCAGCCGGTGGCTTTGTGGGCCTGTTTGCAGGCAGATTCCTGCCGGATCGGCTGCAAAAAACGCTGATGTGCGCTTTGGCCCTTGTGGTCATCGGCATTGCCGTTCCCGGCATTGATGACTCGCAAAAGCCCCTGGTCCCCATTCTCTCCATGGTGCTGGGGACCCTGCTGGGCGAGCTTTTGGACCTGGACAGTGCGGTGATCCGCCTGGGCGATTGGCTGCAGCGGAAAACCGGCGGCAGGGGGCGGTTCACCGACGGCTTTGTCAACGGCACCATGGTCTTTGCCGTGGGGGCCATGGCCATTATGGGTGCGCTGAACAGCGGCCTGCAGGGGGACCATACCATTCTTTTTTCCAAATCGGTCATCGACGGCATCTCTGCCCTGATCTTTGCCTCTACCTTGGGTGTGGGTGTACTCTGCTCCGCCGTGCCGGTATTTTTGTGGGAAGGGCTCATCGCCCTTTCGGCTTCCCTGCTCGCGCCCCTGCTGGGCACGGATGTCATTGCGGAGATCAACTCCATCGGCTCCCTGCTCCTTTTGGCCATCAGCCTGAATATGCTGGGCCTTACCAAGATCCGCTTGATGAACATGGTACCGGCCATGCTTTTCCCCATTCTGCTGTGCAGATTCTTATGAGAAAATAAGGGTAGTCCCTCGGGGACTACCCTTATCTTTTTTATTGGGAGCTTTTCCCATACAGCATATAGAGTATAACCCCCAGGCCGCAGCCGCCTGCCATATTGCCCAGGGTCACAGGCCCCAGATTCCGTAAGAAGTCCAGCCATGTCACTTCCGCCCCACCGGAGAGAAGGATCCCCGCCGGGAGATAGAACATATTGGCAATGCTGTGCTCAAAGCCACACAGGACGAACAGAAAAATGGGCTCGTACAAGGAAACCACTTTGCCCCCGGCGGACCCTGCGCAAAAGGCCATCCACACCGCCAGGCACACCAGGAGGTTACACAGAACTCCCCGCAAAAAGGCCGCGCCGAAGGGTAAGCTCGCCTTGGCGGCAGCTGTGGCAATGGCTGCGGGTGCGATGCTATCCAAAACGCCGCATCGTACTACAACAAATGCTATCACAATGCTGCCTATGAGGTTCCCGCAGTATACTATGGCCCAGCTGCCCATGGTCCTGCCCCCGGTGATGTCTCCCCGCAGCAGCGGCAGAAGGAAAAGGCAGTTGCCCGTGAACAGCTCGCTCCCCGCCAAAATCACCATGGCCAGGCCCGCCGGAAAAATCGCGGCGGAGGCGATCTTTCCCGCCAGGGCGCCGCCTACGGACGCCGCCGTCCCCGCCAGGGCAATGAACATCCCCGCCAGAATCCCCAAAATCAGCAGCCGGGGAACGCTCTGCCTCGTTCTGTTTTTTGCGGCGGCGCAGTAATCCGCCGCTGCCTGTGTAAATGACTTCAGCATTCCGTTTCTCCGTTTCTGCAGCGGGAGCCGCTGCCGTTTTTTTCATTATAGCAAAGGAGCCATTCGGTTGCAATTCCCCATTTTTTGTGATAAAATTTCGACTATAAAAGCAAGGAGGATTGTCCTATGAAATATGGATTTATCGGCACCGGCTGCATGGGCGGTGCCCTGGCCACCGCCTGCGCCAAGGCCATCGGCCCGGAAGATATTCTGCTGTCCAACCGCAGCCCGGAAAAAGCCCAGGCTCTGGCGGAGAAGCTGGGTGCGATCCCGGCGGACAATGAGACCATCACCCGGGATTGTGATGTGATCTTTCTGGGGGTGAAGCCCCAGACTATGGCGCAGATGCTTCTGCCCCTGCAGCCTATTCTGACCGGGCGCAGGACGCCCTTCGTGCTGGTGTCCATGGCCGCAGGCGTGACCATAGAGGCTCTGCAGGACATGGCCGGCGGGCGCTATCCCATAGTGCGCATCATGCCCAACACCGCCTGCGCCGTGGGGGCAGGCATGACCACCTACACCTGCTCAGCCGAGGTCACGGACCGGCAGCGGCAGGCAGTGCTGGACGCCCTGGCCGCCTCAGGACTTCTGGAGGAGATTGAGGAAGGGCTAATGGGTGCTGCCAGCGCCGTGGCCGGGTGCGGCGGGGCCTATGTCTGCCTGTTTTTGGAGGGGCTGACAGACGGCGGCGTGCTGTGCGGCCTGCCCCGGAAAAAGGCCCAGCGCATGGCGGCCCAAATGCTCCTGGGCATGGCCACCCAAACCCTGGAGAGCGATGAACATACCGGGGCTTTGAAGGACGCCGTATGCTCTCCCGCCGGGTCCACCATCGCCGGCATCCGCAAGCTGGAGTCCATGTCCTTCCGCTCCGCCGCCATGGAGGCGGTCATCGCCGCTTGGGAGCGCGAAAGAGAAATGCAGCAGCAAAAATGATTGCACCAATAAACGGATGCCGCCTGCTAATGCAGACGGCATCCGTTTATAATCATTTCAGCTGGCATAGATTTTGCCGATGAGCCAGTTCAGGGCCCCAGCAGGCAAAATTTTTGTCAGAAACACCGCCGCCTTATAGGCAAAGCCGATGGTATACAGCGGCTTATGGCCGGTCTTCAGGGCCACGCGGCCCACAAAGGCTCCGGCCTTGACCGGATCCATGCCGGTCTGCTCGTCATGCTCCATGCGCTTTACGGAGCGGCTGATACGGCCGGCATAAATTTCATCCCCCTCAGCCACCTTGCGGCGGGCAGCGGTAAAGCCGGTATGGATATCCCCGGGCATCACGGCGCAGACGGTGATGCCGAAGGGCCGCAGCTCATTGGCAAGGGCCATGGTATAGGAATTGATGGCGGCCTTGGAGGCGGAATAGTAGGTCTGGAACGGAATAGGCACCGGCGCCGCCACAGAGCTTAAATTCACGATACGACCGCCGCCCCGGCTGCGCATGGCGGCGATGACAGCCCGATTCATGCGCACCATGCCGAAGAAATTCACATTGAACTGGCGCTCGGCCTCCTCCGTGTCCGTAAACTCCACGGCCCCGCTGATGCCGAAGCCTGCGTTATTCACCAGAATGTCAATTTGCCCGGCCTCCTGCAAAATTTGCTCCACAGCCCGGCGAACAGAGGCCTCGTCCGTCACATCGGCGCTGATATGACGGAGACCCGCCACGCCCTCTGCCCGGCGGCTCAGCTCATACACCGTGCAGCCGTTTTTCGCCAGGTACAGGGCCGTTTCCTTACCGATGCCGGAGGTGCCGCCGGTGACCAATGCGATCTTACTCATGAACCAGCACCTCCGCCATAATATCCATGGCCTCGTCCAGCAGGGCCTCGGTATGGGTAGCCATGTAGCTGGTGCGCAGCAGGGCCTCCCCCTCCGGCGTAGCCGGGGGCAGGGTGGGATTCACATACACGCCCCGCTCGTAGATCTTTTTGGCTACATCCAGGGTGCGCATGGTCTCATAGGTATAGATGGGGATGATGGGTGTGGGGGCGTTGAGAGCAGACTCCCGAATTTTGAGGCCCCGGTCTGTGAAGCCCTTGCGGGCATAAAGACTCAGCTCCCGCAGCCGCTCCGGCAGCTCCGGATGCTGCTCCAGCTTGCGCAGGGCTGCCAAGGCTGTGGCGCAGTTGGCAGGAGGAATGGATGCGGAGAATATAAACGGACGGGAGGCGTGGCGCACATACTCCGCCACCGCCCCGGAGGCCGCCATGTAGCCGCCCAGGGAGGCCAGGGACTTGGAGAAGGTGCCCATATACACATCCACCTGATCCTCCAGCCCAAAGAAGCTTGCGGTGCCGCGGCCGCCATCGCCCAGCACACCCAGGCCGTGGGCATCGTCCACCATGACGCGGGCACCGTACTTCTTGGCCAGGGCGCAGATTTCCGGGAGCCTTGCAATGTCGCCGCCCATGGAGAACACGCCGTCGGTAACGATAAGGGTACCGTTCTGCTCCGGCACACGGGCAAGCTGCTTTTCCAAATCCTCCATATCGCTGTGGCGGTAGCGCAGCATCTTTCCGTAGCTCATCTGGCAGCCGGCATAGATGGAGGCGTGGTTCTCCCGGTCGCAGATCACATAGTCGTGCCGGCCCACCAGGGCACTGATGATGCCCACGTTGGACTGAAAGCCTGTGCCAAAGGTGATGACCGCCTCCTTATGCAGGAACCGGGCCAGCTCCTCCTCCAGCTCCAGGTGCAGCTGGAGGGTGCCGTTGAGAAAACGGGAGCCGCTGCACCCGGTGCCGAACTGCTCCAGTGCCTTTATCCCGGCCTCCATGACCTGTGGGTCTGTGGTGAGGCCCAGGTAGTTGTTGGAGCCCAGCATAATACGGCGCTTGCCTTCCATCATAACCTCTACATCCTGCCGGGATTGGAGGGCGTGAAAATAGGGATAAATGCCTTTTTCCTGCAGCTCATTAGCTAAGGAGGGCGCATAGCATTTTTCAAAAATATCCATATGGTTCTCCTTTTGGGGAATGTCTTGTTTTTATGTTAACCCATTATAAGGAATACAGCGGGCATTTGTCAAACAAAATGTTACATTCGGCGAAAATGTGACAGTTTTTTCCTCTTTTATTCACGGAATATTTATATTTCCATGGTATTCTATGGTATACTGATAGAAATTCATTTGTAATAGTCTCGCAGCGTTTGCCGCCCATTAAAAAGGAGACCGCTATGCCGCAGAAACCGTCCCTCACCCAAAAACAAAAAAAGATCGCCGCCGCCTGCACGCTGGCGGTATTTATCCTGCTGTCGGCGGCGGTGTGTTGGTTTGTGGGGCGGCCCATGATCCGATTTGCCAAGCAGCCGGAGCTGTTCCGTCAATGGGTGGACAGCCTGGGTCTATGGGGTATGATCGTCTATGTGGGTATGTGTATCTTGCAGGTGGTGGTGGCCATCATCCCCGGGGAGCCCCTGGAAATCTGCGGCGGGTATGCCTTCGGCGGTGTGTGGGGCAGTGTTTTATGTATGCTGGGCCTATTTTTGGGCAGTGTCATTGTGTTTGCCCTGGTACGCAAGCTGGGTCAGCCTATGGCGGAGATCTTCTTCCCCCCGGAAAAGCTGGAAAAGCTGCATTTTCTCAAGCATTCTCCAAAGCGGGATTATCTGTTTTGGCTGATCTTCACCGTGCCGGGCACACCCAAGGATCTGCTGTGCTATTTCGCGGGGTTGACGGATATTAGGTGGGGTGTTTGGCTGCTGCTATGCTCCGTGGGCCGGCTGCCGTCGGTGCTGACATCCACCGTGGGCGGCAGCGCCTTGGGCGGCAGGAGCTACCTGTTTGCGGCCCTTGTCTTTGGCGGAACACTGCTTTTATCCCTGGTGGGGCTACTGATCTACCGCTGCGTATGCCGGCGCCACGAAAAAAACAACTATCCCGAGAAAAAGGCTGAAGATTGACGGTTGCACCGATGAAATGCATATGGTATAATAGCTGTAAGCGGCCATAATGTTTTTCATTTTTTGTCATTTTTCTTCCCGCTTTGGTGGGGTCCGAAAAATGTGGCCGCAGTATACCATTCCGCTCTGCGGTATGATATACGACAGGTGATTTGCGGAACGGAATGGGTCACATCCCAGCGGTACCAAGCCGCCGTAGACGGATTATATGCCGCCGAGACCATTGGGGCAGCACTGCCCTGAGAAGGGCTCGGCATCAGGCATCCGGAGCCGGAATACTTTCCCCAAATCAGAAGGTCCTTGGCTCTTGGGGGATGCCGGCAGGACCGATACCGATATGGAATAACTATGCCCCCAAAGGGGGATTTTTTTTGCCCCGGAGAGGTAAATATGAAAAAAAAGACGGTTTATAATATCATTATGGTGGCTGTCATCGCCGCCATCGCCGCAGTGGCCGTTCTTCTGGCCGGGCGACATCTGGGCTGGTTTGACAAGGCCGCCCCGGAGGGTGAGGCCACGGCCATCAGTGCTACCGTGCGCAAGGGCCTGGCCAATCTGGAGCGCGGCGGCATCGCCTCGGAGCTCAAGGGGCAGACGCAGCTGCGCCAAGGCGATGTGATATCCGTGGCCAGCGGATATGTGGCTGTGGAAGCAGACACAGGCAGCCTGATGCTCTCCCAGGGAAGCCGGCTGGAGATCGTGTCAGCGGCGGAGGCGCAGGTGCGCCTGGTAACGGGTGAGGCCTTCTGCCAGGTGGGAGACAAGCCTGTTAAGCTGCAGTACGGTGAACACAACGCCACGCTGCAAAATATAGTGCTGGTGTGTACCGTACGCACGGGATCTGAAACCATATATGTGCTGGGCGGGGCCGTCAGCGACGGGGAGAACACCTTTACCGCCGGGAAAACCGGCTGCTATGTAGGCCAGGAGCTCTCCGTGCAGGATATGGATCTGCAGGCCCTGAGCTCCTTTGCCCTGGATTGCGTTTTGGGCTGCGGGGAGAGCATCTTCTGCTCGGCAGATGAGGTGCAGGCCGTATTGGACGGACGGAATGTACCGGCGGATGTCATCCAGCCCGAAAATCCGGAGACCCCGGACACGACCGATACGCCCGATGTATCGAGCAAGCCGGACAAGCCCAATACCTCCGGCAAGCCCGACACACCCAGCAAGCCCAATACTCCAGATACTCCCGGTACTCCGGATACGCCCGACAAGCCTCAGCCGGCGGGGCCGACCTGTACCATTGAGATCCGCTGCGACACTATTTTAAATAACATGAAGGATCTGACGCCGGGATTGGACGTTTATGTGCCCGATAACGGCACCATTCTCGCTGCCACCACCGTTTCCTTTACCGCCGGAGAGACCGTTTTCGATGTGCTGAACCGGATCTGCAATGAGCGGAACATCCAGATTGAATACAGCTACACCCCCCTATACGGCAGCTACTACATTGAGGGCATTAACCACCTGTATGAATTTGATTGCGGACAGCAATCCGGTTGGATGTACAAGGTGAACGGCTGGTTCCCCAACTACGGCTGCTCCAGCTACAAGCTGGAGGGCGGCGAGACCATTGTGTGGGCCTACACCTGCAAGGGCCTGGGCACCGATATAGGCGCACCCAGTATGGGCTGAACTATACGGCACACATGAAAAGGAGGCTATGACCGTGCAGGACTATGATGTGCTTTCCCGCTGCCACCCGGCGGTGAATTTCCTGTTCTTCGCGGCGGCCATCGTGCTGACGGTGGTGCTGTTTCACCCGGCGTATCTGCTGGTCTCCCTTCTGTGCGGAGGGGCGTACTACGCCGTGCTGCGCCGGGCGCGCTGCATTAAAACCCTTGGCTTCCTTCTTATAGCCATGGTGCTGGTGGCGGCGGTAAACCCGCTGTTCAACACCTTGGGTGAAACCACCCTCTTTACCCTGTTCGGCCGTCCCTACACCTGGCAAGCCCTGTGCTACGGCGGCTGCGCGGGGATGATGTTTGCAGCGGTGAGCCTGTGGTTCCTGTGCGGTGGCATCGTCATGACCTCTGACAAGTTTACAAGCCTGTTCGGCGCGGTGATTCCCGCCATTTCCTTGGTGCTGGTGATGGTGCTGCGGCTGATTCCCGCTTACTGGCGAAAGGGAAAGCAGATTGCCGGAGCCCGCAAGTGTATCGGGCGCAGCGGCGCCGGGTCACAAAGGGAGAAAATCCAGGGCGGCATGGACGTGCTTATGTCCCTGTCCGGCTGGGCCCTGGAGGGCAGCGTCATCACCGCCGACTCCATGCGCTGCCGGGGCTATGGAGCCCCGGGCAAGCGCACCAGCTTTCAGATTTACCGCTTTACCGGGCGAGACCGGTTTATCACCGGGCTGATACTGGCGGCCCTGGCCGCCGCCATCTATGCCGCCGCCGGCGGCAGCGCCCGGGCGGCGTTTATCCCGGCAATAGCTATTGCGAGGGTGGCCGGCTTCCGGCCTATTCTGGGCCTTGCGTCCTACGCCGCACTTTTACTGATCCCCACCTTTTATTCCATTCGGGAGGCTATACTATGGCACAGTTTGCGATCGAAAATCTGACCTTTTCCTACCCAACAGACCCGGAGCACCCCTCCCTGCAGGAGGTTTCCCTGCAAGTGGAGCAGGGGGAATACATCGCCCTGTGCGGCAAGTCCGGCAGTGGAAAAACCACTCTCCTGCGGCACCTAAAGACTGTCCTCACCCCCCACGGCAATCGCACGGGGTCTATCTTCTATGAGGGCGCGCCCTTGGACCAGGCGGACCTACGCAAGCAGTCGTCTGAAATCGGCTTCGTCATGCAGAATCCGGACAGTCAGATCGTCACGGACAAGGTGTGGCACGAGCTGGCCTTCGGCTTGGAGAGCCTGGGCTGCGACCAGAAAACCATGCGCCTGCGGGTGGCGGAAATGGCCAGCTATTTCGGCATTCAAGGCTGGTTTCACCGGGATGTGGCAGAGCTATCCGGCGGGCAGAAGCAGCTTTTAAACCTGGCCTCCATCATGGCTATGCAGCCAAGAGTGCTGATCCTGGACGAGCCCACCAGCCAGCTTGACCCCATCGCCGCCTCGGACTTTCTCAACACGGTGAAAAAAATCAACCGGGAGCTGGGCACCACGGTGTTCATCACCGAGCACCGGCTGGAGGACATCTTCCACGCCGCCGACCGCTGCGTGGTTATGGAAAACGGCCGCATTTTGGCCGACGATGCTCCCAAAAAGGTGGGCCAGCTTCTCTACACCCAAAAGAGCGATATGTTCACCGCTATGCCTGCCCCGGTGCGCATTTTCTACGGTGCAGGCGAGCGGGGCGCCGCTTCTCCCCTGACGGTGCGGGAGGGCCGCAGCTGGCTGACGGAAAAGGCCGCCGGAAAAAAGCTGCGCGACACCCTGCCCCCTCAGCCGGAATTCCCGGAGGAGATCCGGGACCCGGCCCTGGAGGTAAAGGAAATTTGGTTTCGCTACGAAAAGGACAGCCCGGACATTCTCAAGGGCGTCAGCTTCCGGGTGCCTAAGGGAACACTCTTTTCCATTGTAGGCGGCAACGGAACGGGTAAATCCACTACGCTCAAGGCCGTGTGCGGCATCTGCAGGCCCTACCGGGGCAAGGTACGCGTGGACGGCCAGGACACCGCCAAATGCAGGGATCTATTCCACGGGAAGCTTGCCATGCTGCCTCAGGACCCCCAGTGCCTGTTTGTGAAGAAAACCGTGCGGGAGGATCTGGAGGAAATGCTCCCCGCCTCCTGCCCGGATAAGGACCGGCGCATTGCGGATATGGCCCGGCTCTGCGACATTACGGCGCTTTTAGAGCACCATCCCTACGACCTGTCCGGCGGTGAGCAGCAGCGCTCCGCCCTGGCAAAGGTGCTGCTGACAGAGCCGAAGCTGCTGCTTTTGGATGAGCCCACCAAGGGTTTGGACAGCTTCTTTAAGCGCCAGCTGGCGGGACTCCTGCGCCGGCTGATGACAGAGGAGGGCGTGACCATCGTTATGGTGAGCCATGATGTGGAGTTCTGTGCGGAATACGCAGACAGTGTGTCCATGTTCTTTGACGGACAGCTGCTCACCACCAACACGCCCCGGCGCTTCTTTGCCCAAAACAGCTTCTACACCACCGCAGCCAACCGCATGAGCCGGCACCTGTTCCCCCAGGCGGTGACGGCGGAGGATGTGGTGACACTGATGAAGGAGAATCAGCTGACATGAACACGAAAAGAACTACCTGGCGCTTTTGGCTGAGCCTTGTGATCCTGCTGGTGCTGGTGCCGCTGACGGTGCTGGTTTTCTCCCGCTTTGACCGGAAATACTACCTGGCGGGGCTGGCCATCATCGTGCTGACCACGGCAGCCTTCTTCCTGCATTTTGAGAGCCGGAAGCCCCAGGCCCGGGAGCTGGTGATCTTAGCGGTGCTATGCGCCCTGGCAGTGGCCAGCCGGGCCGCCTTTGCCGCTGTGCCTCACTTCAAGCCCATGCTGGCCATCGTTATGCTCACAGGCATCGCCTTCGGGCCGGAGGCGGGTTTTCTGTGTGGGGCCATCAGCGGCTTTGCCAGCAACTTTATTTTCGGCCAGGGGCCCTGGACCCCGTGGCAAATGTTTGCCTACGGCATCGGCGGACTGCTGGCGGGGCTGTTTGCCATGTGGGGCATTCTGAAAAAGGCCCCCAAGGGCTGGAAAGACGTCATCATTTTGGCTGTGTTCGGCTTTTTCGGCATTTTGCTGGTGGTGGGCCCACTGCTGGACACCTCCACCTTCTTTACCGTGGCCACCAGCTATGATGCCGCATCGGTGCTGGCGGTTTACCTGGCAGGTGTGCCGGTGAACTGCGTACACGGCGCGGCAGTGGCCCTGACCATGCTGCTGTTCGGCAAGCCTCTGCTGGAGCGGCTGCAGCGCATTCAGATCAAGTACGGCATGATGGAGCCCTGACGCTATGGAATTTTCACGCTATCATCCGGCCATCAACTTTTTGTATTTCGCGGCGGTGCTGGCAGGCACCATCCTTTTCCGCCAACCGGTATACTTGGCCCTCAGCTATGTGTGTGCATTTTTATACCTGCTGAAGCTCCGGGGCCTCCGGGCCCTGATACCGGGGCTGGGACTTTTGCCCTTTGCGCTGCTCTTTTCCCTGTGGTATGGGTCGTACCACCACTTCGGCATCAAGGTGCTGGGAATCAACTTTATCGGCAACCAGGTGACCCTGGAGTCCTTCCTCTGCGGCGGGACCTGGTCCATGGTGTGCGTGGCAGCGGTCCTGTGGCTGGGCTGCATACACGATGTGTTCACCACCGATAAGATCGTGTATCTTTTAGGCCGGGTATCCCCGCACCTGAGCCTGTACTTATCCATCCTGCTGCGGATGGTACCTCGGCTGAACACACAGCGAAAGCGCATTGAGCTGGCCCAGCGGGGTATCGGCCGGGGAAAGGGGCAGGGAAACATCTTCCAGCGTATGCACAACACCCTGCGCCGGGGCAGTATCCTGCTCACCTGGCTCACGGAGGGCATTGTGACCACCTCGGATTCCATGCGCTGCCGAGGCTGCTCCCTACGGGGACGCACCGCCTACTCCCTGTACCGCTTTGATGGGCGGGACAGGGCCTTTGTTATCGGGCTGTGCGCGCTGATGAGTGTGCTGCTGATGGCGGTGCTGCTGGATCAAACCATGATCCGCTTTAAGCCCCAGGTGGTGATGATGCCCATCACGCCTATGTCTTTCCTGTTTTATACGGCCTGGGCGGCACTTTGCCTGCTGCCCCCGGCACTGGAGCTTATGGGGACATATAGGTTTCAGCATCTTCGGCAGACGACTGGCTGATTTTTTCCCCGGGATGGAATTGCTCTTTTTCCGGATATGTGTTATAATATAGCATATTATTGAGTGGGAGGGTCTCGTCATGACAACAAAAGAACGGCAGAAAGCAATTTTGTCCTATCTGCGGGATGAAAGTACCCCTGTCAGCGCAACTACCTTGGCAAAGCTGCTGGGCGTGAGCCGACAGATCATCGTTGGTGATGTGGCCCTGCTCCGTGCTGCCGGCACACATGTCGTGGCCACCTCCCGGGGCTATGTGATCCCGCCGGAGGAGGGCTCGGTGCGCCAGGTGGTATGTCAGCATACTCCCGGACAGACCCAGGAGGAGCTATACGTTATGGTGGACGGCGGCTGCACCGTTTTGGACGTGACGGTGGAACACCCGGTCTACGGGGAGATCACAGCACCGCTGCAGCTTTCCAGCCGCCGCGATGTGGACGAGTTTGTGCGAAAAATGCTGGATAATGCCGCCCAGCCCCTGAGCCTATTGACAGATGGTATCCACGCCCATCGGCTGTCCGTGCCGGATGAGGACGCCTTTCAGCGGGTGTGCGCTGCCCTGCGGAAAAAAGGAATGCTGCTGGAGGATTGACAAATCCCGCAATTAGGATATAATGGAGTAGTCAAGTGTCATGACACCTGACCACTCCATTATATTTGAGGTGTATCATGCAAAAAGTATCCGCTTTCCTGCGGCGCAAGGACATTGTTTTCTCTCCCAAGCGCTACTTCATTGACGCCATGAGCGCCATGGCCCAGGGCCTGTTCTGCACGCTGCTGGTGGGCACCATTCTCAACACGCTGGGCACCCAGCTGCACATCGGATTTTTAACGGACATCATCGTCACTCTGGGCAAGGGCGACGGCGCGGTGACCTACACCATCGGCGGCCTGTGCTCGGCTATGGTGGGCCCGGGTATGGCCGTGGCCATCGGACAAGCCCTGAATGCCCCGCCCATGGTGCTGTTTTCCCTGATTCCGGTAGGCTTTGCCACCAATGCCATGGGTGGGGCCGGCGGACCCTTGGCAGTGCTGTTCGTGGCCATCATCGCCTCTGAGATCGGCAAGGCCGTGAGCAAGGAGACAAAAATTGACATTCTGGTGACCCCCATTGTCACCATCCTCTGCGGTATCGGCGCTGCAGCCCTGATTGCCGCCCCCATCGGCACCGCCGCCAGTGCCGTGGGCAAGGCCATCATGTGGGCCACGGAGCTGCAGCCCTTCTTCATGGGCATTATCGTGTCCGTGGTCATCGGCATCGCTCTGACGCTGCCCATCTCCTCTGCCGCTATCTGCGCCGCTTTGGGTCTAACGGGCCTGGCCGGCGGCGCCGCCGTGGCAGGCTGCTGCGCTCAGATGGTGGGCTTCGCCGTCATGAGCTTCCGGGAAAATCGCTGGGGCGGCCTGGCGGCCCAGGGCCTGGGCACCAGTATGCTGCAGATGGGCAACATCGTCCGCAATCCCCGGATATGGATCCCGCCCACCTTGGCCTCCGCCATCACAGGCCCTATTGCCACCTGCATCTTCCGCATGGAGATGAACGGCGCTGCGGTGTCCAGCGGCATGGGCACCTGCGGTCTGGTGGGGCAGATCGGCGTGTATACCGGATGGTTGGCGGACATAGAGGCCGGGACCAAGGCCGACATCACCGCTATGGACTGGATCGGGCTAGTGCTGGTATGCTTCGTGCTGCCTGCTATCTTGAGCTGGCTCATTGCCCTGCCGCTGCGCAAGTGGGGCTGGATCGGAGAGGACGACTTAAAGCTGGATCTGTGAGGCTTCAAATTTAGCCACACAAAAAGAGACCGCCCGGAGGGGCGGTCTCTTTTTGCGCAAATGCCCCCGCGCCGTGCTCGGCGGGGCACATGGGCCTCGCCCTGCAAAATATTGCATATTCCCATAGGGCGGGCAGGGGCGTCCACCCCTACAAGGCTGTGCAGGAACGGGGCATAGGGCGCGGATTGCCACGCCAGTGACGTCGGTCACTGGTTCGCAATGACAGGTGGGTACAAGGGGATCATGCGAATTTGGACGGCGGGGTGTGGGCACCCCGCCCTACCAGAGAAGCAGAGAATAGACCAGTTAGAATGGGCCAGCACAAGCGCGGAGCGCATCGCAGATGTAGACGCAGAGGCCATGTGAAAGCAAGGCATGAAATTTGCTTATCTTGATTCGCGTGGCTGAAGGAGACCGGTACAGGCAGCACTTCAGCCGCGGAAAGGATTTCAAAACCTTGGTTTTGACGGCGTTCTTTCCGCCCTTTCTTTCGCCGCAGAAAGAAAGGGCGCCGCCAGAGGCATTTGACTCGGAATGCGGTGGGGCGGGCCGATGTAGGCATCGGCCCCTACGCACCAATCTTCCATCTTTTTGGTTTCCTCTTTTCTCCGCTCTCCCCGTCTATTGGCATCGTTGACGAGGAATTTTTGACAAAATGCGGCCGTTTTGGACACCCTGCTAATTTTTAAATATTTTTTAACAGAGGGGTTGACAAAAGAGGTTAAAGATATTAAACTATCGGCAGTTAAATGATTTTAACTGCTTTTCTTTTGAGGGGCAGTTAGAGCAATCAAACATTCAGGAGGGATGACAATGATGCCCTTGGCACTGGCTGATATGGGTTCGGAGAACATTATCCGGCACATTGGCGGCAGCCCGGAGGTGCGCAAGCACCTGGAGGATCTGGGCTTTGTGGCCGGCGGCACGGCAACCGTGGTGTCCGCCCTGGGCGGCAACCTCATTGTGAAGGTGAAGGAGGCCCGGGTAGCCATCAGCGAAGAAATGGCAAGAAAAATTATGATATAAGAAGGAGAAGGCAAAATGAAAACACTGAAGGATGTTAAAATCGGCGATACCGCCAAGGTGGTAAAGCTCCACGGCGAAGGTCCCGTGAAGCGCCGCATTATGGACATGGGCATCACCAAGGGTGTGGAGGTCTATGTGCGCAAGGTGGCCCCCCTGGGCGACCCCATGGAGGTGACCGTGCGGGGCTATGAGCTGAGCCTGCGCAAGGCCGACACCGAGATGATCGAGGTGGAATGACCCCTGGCGGAAAATCTTTGATTTCTCTGCCAAAAGCCTTGCAGCCTGAGAAGTATTTTTTCCATGCACATGTTGCGGCGAAAAATGATTTCAATTTTTTGCCGAGACTCTCAGGCTCCCATTAATTTTTTTAAGCACTGGTTAGTTTATACTAACCGAAAGGAGAGACACATGGATAAACAAATCAAGATCGCGTTGGCGGGCAACCCCAACTGCGGCAAAACCACCCTTTTCAACGCTCTCACCGGCTCCAACCAGTTTGTTGGTAACTGGCCCGGCGTTACGGTGGAGAAAAAGGAAGGCAAGCTGAAAAAACACGAAGATGTCGTCATCATGGACCTGCCGGGCATCTACTCTCTGTCCCCCTACACCCTGGAGGAGGTGGTAGCCCGTAACTACCTCATCAAGGAGCGCCCCGATGCCATCCTGAACATCATCGACGGCACCAACCTGGAGCGTAACCTCTATCTGACCACCCAGCTCACCGAGCTGGGCATCCCTGTGGTAGTGGCCATTAACATGATGGATGTGGTGAAGAAGAACGGCGACAGCATCAATACCCAGGAGCTGGCCCGGGAGCTGGGCTGCAAAGTGGTGGAGATCTCCGCTCTGAAGGGCGACGGCGTGATGCTGGCGGCCGAGGAGGCTGTCCGGGCCGCCAACGGCGGCAAGACAGTGCCCATGCACACCTTCTCCGGCCCCGTGGAGCACGCCATTGCCCACATTGAGGAGGCCGCCGTGCACAACATGCCTGAGGAGCAGCAGCGCTGGTACGCCATTAAGATCTTTGAGCGGGACGACAAGGTCCTCTCCCAGCTGAGCATCCCCGAGGACGTTATGTCCCACATTGAGGAGGACATCAAGGCCGCCGAGAAGGAGCTGGACGATGACGCCGAGAGCATCATCACCGGTGAGCGTTACATCTACATTGCCGAGCTTATTAAGGGCTGCTATAAGAAAAAGAACACGGGCGCTCTGTCTGCATCCGACAAAATCGACAAAATCGTCACCAATCGCTGGCTGGGCCTGCCCATCTTCGCCGTGGTAATGTTCCTGGTATACTGGATCGCCATGGTGGGTGTGGGCGCACCCGCTACCGATTGGGCCAACGACGGCGTGTTCGGCGATGGCTGGCATCTGCTGGGCATCGGCTCCAAGGAGTATAACGAGGTCAACGACGAGTACACCGCTGCCGTGCAGGCTGTGGATGCTTTCCTGGGTCTGGACACCGAGGCCGAGGACTTTGACGCCGCTGCCGCCCTGGCCGAGATGAAGGCCTTTGTCCCTTCCTCCTCTACTGCCACCTTGGATGTGGAGGATGAGGAGACTCTGGCCATCAACACCATGACCGCTTACTACGATGCCCTGCCCGAGGGCGCCGACAAGCTGGACAACGTGGTACAGATGACCTATGTGGACGCTGTGGCCTACCTGGAAAAGAACGGCTTTGATGCGCCGGATCCCGCTGACTACGGCGTGTGGGTACCCGGCATCCCCGTGCTGGTGGGCGATGGCCTGGATGCTGCCAACGCGGCGCCCTGGCTCAGCGGGCTGATCAATGACGGTATTGTGGCCGGTGTCGGCGCCGTGCTGGGCTTCGTGCCTCAGATGCTGGTGCTGTTCCTGATGCTGGCCTTCCTGGAGGCCTGTGGCTACATGGCCCGTATCGCCTTCGTGCTGGACCGCGTGTTCCGCAAGTTCGGTCTGTCCGGCAAGAGCTTCATCCCCATGCTCATCGGCGTGGGCTGCGGCGTGCCCGGCGTCATGGCCTCCCGTACCATCGAAAATGAACGGGATCGCCGTATGACCATTATGACCACCACCTTTATTCCCTGCGGCGCTAAGGTGCCCTTCATCGCCATGATCGCCGGCGCCCTGTTCGGCGGCAGCGCATGGGTCTCCACCTCCGCTTACTTCATCGGCATGGCCGCCATCATCGTCTCCGGCATCATGCTGAAAAAGACCAAGATGTTTTCCGGCGACCCCGCTCCCTTTGTTATGGAGCTGCCCGCCTATCACTGGCCCACTCTGGGCAATGTTCTGCGCAGCATGTGGGAGCGCGGCTGGTCCTTCATCAAGAAGGCCGGCACCATCATCCTGCTGAGCACCATCTTCGTTTGGTTCACCACCTACTTCGGCTGGGTGGATGGCACCTTCCGGATGCTGGACGAGAGCGAGATCGACTTCTCCATCCTGGCTGCCATTGGCGGCGCAATCTGCTGGATCTTCCAGCCTCTGGGCTGGGGCAACTGGCAGGCTACCGTGGCTTCCATCACCGGCCTGGTGGCCAAGGAGAACATTGTGGGTACGCTGGGTATCCTCTATGGCGGCGGCGATGGAACCGTGTATCAGAACATCGCCCAGGCCTTCACCGGCATCAGCGGCTACAGCTTCCTGGTGTTCAACCTGCTGTGCGCTCCCTGCTTCGCAGCCATCGGCGCCATCAAGCGGGAGATGAATAACCGCAAGTGGACCTGGTTCGCCATCGGCTATCAGTGCGGCTTTGCCTATGTCATCGGTCTGATGATCAACCAGTTTGGCGGCCTGTTCACCGGCAACATGAATATCATCGGCCTCATCTTCGCCGTGGCTGCCCTGGCGCTAATGGTCTACATGCTGGTCCGTCCCTACAAGGAAGCTACCAAGCTCTCCGCTAAGATCTGATAAGTCACTCATAAGCAAACAAGAGACCATCTCCTTTAATCGCCGCCCCGGGGACCGCAGCCCCCGGGGCGGCACCTTTATAAAGTCCGACGAATCCGGTTTACGGGACATGTTGGAGACAGGAATACCGCCCCAAAGCGCTGCCTTGGGGCGGTATTCCTGTCTCTATATTTCCAGCTCGTAGATGCCCATGACCTCCTCCGGGTCCGCCAGGGCCTCCACCGGACCCCGCAGAGTTGGCTCACAGCGCCAGGCCAGGCCGCAATCCGCAGTGATGGAGCGGGGCACCGGCACGATGCGGCCCGGAAGGCTGGCCGCCTTGCAGGCGCGCTCCATGGCCATGACCCCGGCGGTGGTATAAAAGGTCACGAGCAGCCAGGTTTTCTTCTGCAGCATTTGTTTCTCTCCTGAACATGGCAGTTCCCCTGCCCGGTTTTGCCGGGCAGGGGCGCCGGGATGTGTCTTATTTCTTGGTGAGCCTCAGTATCCACTCGTCGCCGTTTTCTTCAGCCCGGAAGGTGTAGCCGTTGTGATAGGCAAAGCGCTGGATGTTTTCCACGGCGCAGGGGGCATCGATAAGCACCTCCAGCTCTGCGGGATCGCTCTTTTTGATCTCCTCCTGCACCATCAGCAGGGGGACCGGGCAGGAAAAGCCTCTTGCGTCTACGGTTGCCATATTATGCCTCCTTCTTCTTTCGCATCACATTGCACAGGGAGACCACCAGAAGCACCACCAGGGCCATGGCTACGGCCACCTTGGCATTGGCGGTGACGGCGTACTTGACGTACTCGCCGGACTCATTGAGGCCGGGATCTGCGCCGCTGGCCAACTTCAGGTTGTGCGCCAGAGCCGCACCGGCCATCATCCCCAGGACGGTAACGGCACTGTCGCCATTGCCGGAGCCGGCCAAAACCAGCTGACGCAGGGGGCAGCCGCCCAGCAGCACGGAGCCCCAGCCGACGATGACCATGCCCAGCAGGTTCCAGATGTGGTTGGAGTGGGCAATGGGCTGAGACAGGAAGGAGAAGGCGGTGAAATTGCCCATGATCAGGTTGCCCACCAGCACCACTACGAAGATGGCCACGGAGCCCCACAGCAGATGGGGATCCTTCAGCATGAGGGTATCACGCACGCCGCCGGCCATGCAAAGGCGGGAACGCTGGGCCAGGGCACCCACCACCAGTGCAGCGGCGAAGGCCACCAGCACGGGAGCGTGCATGGAGCCGGGGCCCTTCTCAGAAGCGTGGAACAGGCTGGGGACCAGCAGAGCCAAGGCAAACAGCACCAGCATAATCACCGGCAGCACAAAGCCCTCGGTCTTCTTGGCCTGATAGGCACGGCCCAGATTGAAGCCCTTCTTAAGAAAGATGGTGCCCACCAATGCCCCGATAATGAAGCCCAGCAGACCCACGAAGGCATTGAGGTCGCCGCCACCCATACGCAGCAGCATACGAAGCGGGCAGCCCAAAAATACCAGGGCGCCGATCATCACCAGCGCACCCACGGCAAAGCGGGTAGCGGGAGCGGAGCCGGCCTGGGCCCGGAACTCCTTGCCGATGAGGGCCATGATGCAGGAGCCCAGGACGATGCCGATGATCTCGGGACGGACATACTGCACGACCTCGGCACTGTGCAGGCCCACGGCACCCACAATGTCACGCTCGAAGCAGGCGATGCAGAAGCCCATGTTCTTGGGATTGCCCAGGGCCTGCAGCAACAGAGCCGCCGCGCCCACCACAATGCCCGTGACAATCACCAGCCAGTTTTCCTTGAAAAACCTTTTCATAATGTGAATAATCCTTTCTCTATTTGCAATTGTTGGTTTGTAATTTTCATTATATAGGGCGGTTTTTTTCCCGTCCAACGGTCTTTTTCCATGAATTTTTTCAATTATTCATTTCTTCCATCAATGGAAAGAGAATTCGTTCATCTTGACAGAAAATAACGATTTTTGTATAATATGACCAAAGTCCGGAGGGGAGGCAATGGTCCATGATCGAATACACGCTGCGGCAGCTGGAGGTGTTCACGGCAGCTACGGAGCAGGAAAGCCTGACCCGGGCCGCCGATCAGCTGCATCTGACCCAATCCACCGCCAGTACCCATCTGCGCTCACTGGAGCAATGCCTGGGTACGACGCTGCTGCTGCGCAGAGGACAGGGCGGCGTGACCCTGACGGAGGACGGCCAAAGGCTATATCCTCTGGCTAAAAAGATACTGGCCCAGTGTCAGGCCCTGGCGGACGCCGCAGGAGATCCCCGGCGGCTTGCCTCCCTGCCGCTTTTGCTGGGGGCATCCACCGTGCCGGGGCAGTATATGCTGCCAACGCTCATGGCCGCCTTTTGCCGAAAGCATCCCCAATACCGCTGCGAGCTGCGCCATGGTGACTCAGCGCAAATCCATCGGCTGCTACAGAATGGGCAGATCCGCATGGGCTTTGTGGGCTCACGGATGGATACGGCCGGCATGGCCTATCATCCCCTGCTGCGAGACGAATTGGTGATGGTGACGCCCAACACGCCCCACTATCAGGCGGCGCATCGACGGGGCGCCCGGGGGCTGGAGCTACTGGGCGAGCCGACCATCGCCCGAGAGCAGGGCTCCGGCACCGATCGGACGCTGCTGCAGTATATGGCCCGCATGGGCTACAGCACCGGCAAGCTGCGTATCGTGGCCCGTCTGGAGGACCCCGAGGCCATTAAACGCATGGTGGTTCAGGGCGCCGGCGTATCGGTGCTGTCGGCTCTATCCGTGATGCAGGAGCAGCAGGAGGGCCGAGTGCTGGTATTCCCTATGGACGAGACGGGGCTGCAACGGACTATCTACCTGGCGCACCGACAGGGTATGACCGCCAGCGCTGCGGAGAAGCTGTTTTTGTCCTTTGTACAGGGATACTATCACACGACTTGACAGAAAAAAGGCCACCCCTCGGGGTGGCCTTGAATTGTTGAAAAAACTCTGTTTTTTCAACAAAAGGTTTACAGTCTGCTGCGCGCATAATTTGTTCGCCTGCGGCGAACAAATTCCACACTGGCAGCCTGAGAGGTATTTTTCGCGTCTGCGGATGCGAACTCTGCAAGGCTTTTTGCCAAGCTAAGGCCGCCCGGAAGGGCGGCCTCCTTTGCGATCTTCACAACATAAATTGATTTACAGCTTTTCGATGACCCGCTCTACCAGGCGGCACAGATCTGCGCTGGCCCGGTCGGCCACAGCCAAGACCTCCTCGTGGGAATGCTTTCTTTCTGCGATGCCGGTGGCCATGTTGGTGATGCAGGCAATGCCCAGCACCTCCAGCCCCAGGTAGTTGGCGGCGATGGTTTCCGGCACAGTGGACATGCCGATGGCATCCGCCCCCAGGGCCCGATAGGCTCTGATCTCGGCGGCGGTCTCATAGCAAGGACCAGGGAAGATGGCGTAGACCCCCTCCTTGCAGGCGATCCCCAGTTCGGCGGCGGCAGATTTTGCCAGCGCCCGCAGGCGCAGAGAGTATGCCTCGGTCATATCCGGGAAGCGAGGGCCGAAGCGCTCGTCATTAGGGCCCATAAGTGAGTTGCTGCCCAGCATATTGATATAATCCGACAAAAGCATCAGCTCTCCCGGCGCGAGACCGCGGTCAATGCCGCCGCAGGCATTGGTGATAACCAGGGTCCTAACCCCCAGCAGCCTGAGCACATACACGGGATAGGTGACCTGCCGCATGGAAAAGCCCTCGTAATAGTGAAACCGGCCTTGAAGAGCGGCCACTGTTTGCCCGGCCAGGGTACCCAGGACCAGATTGCCCGCATGGCCCGCCACGGTTGAGCAGGGAAAATGGGGAATATCGGCATAGGGGATAATGGTTTTGTCCGTCATCTTGTCCACCAGGCTGCCCAGGCCGCTGCCCAGGACAATGCCGCAGGTGGGCCGCAGGGTGCTGTGGCTCAGGATATACTCCGCCGATTGCTGCGCCTTTTCATAAAATCCGTCCATTGCGCGCTCCTTTCACCGGTTCACTTCTTATTATGCTCCAGGTCGCTGAAAAACATGTTGGCCCAAAACTGATAGGTGTGGCTGTGCTCGGCGTACCATTCGCTATTATCCTGCTTGATCTTATCGGTATCGGCATACTTTTCAAGGGCGTGGCAGGCCCGGATATAGGCCCGCTGCAGCGCGCGCATCCGGGCGGACATATGCTCCAGCAGGCTCATAATCTTGGCGGAATTGTCCCGGAAAAATGTACTGAAATTATCGTGGGTGATGACCCGGACCACCGTGGGCTCCAAAGCCACGGCAGTGGTGTTGCGGGGTCTGCTCTCCAGGAAACTGATGACATTGAGAAAATCTCCCGCCTCAATCTCCACCACCAGGCGCTCCTCCGGTGTGCCGTAGTTCACATACACGCCTGCCCGGCCCAGCAGGACATTGTAGATAGCCAGCTCAAAGCTCTTTTCCTTGAGAATGATCTGCCCCTTCTTAAACTGCCTCTCCTCACCTTGTATCATCGGTTTCGCTCCCTTCATTGGTTTTTTCCCATTGTACCCTATGGGGTCATTTCTGTCAACGAAGAAAGCAGGGACTGTCGATAAAGCGGCGAGATTGGCAATAAAGGTAAGGAAGGGAGTGTGAGGGAAACCCAAGAAGGGTGTCCCTCACCATTGAAATCAATAGCTTTTGAAACTTTTTCAAAGTTTCAAAAGCTTAGGCAGCGGGACGAAAAGACTTTTTCGTCCCGCTGAGCAGGGGCGCCGGCTATTATGCCGGCGTCCCTGCAGCTTTTCCCTTGCCGCTTACCGCACCAGGCTGCGGCGGTACTCGGCGTTGATCTCGAACAGTTCCTTTTCCCCGTCGATATACGGCTGATAGATGGTCTCCACCCGGCCGCCGCCCAGATTGTCACAGCCATTGCAGCCCTCACAGCTGCTGCCGCAGGCGGCCAAGCCCTGCCGGACGATCTGTTCGCGCTGTTCCCGGGTGGTATCCCGGATCAAAATCGATCTCATCTCTGTTCACCCCTTATCCGGCCCGGGTCAGCATATTCTCCGCGAAAATGCCGTAGCCCTGAGCGGGATCATTGATCATCACATGGGTCACCGCGCCCACCAGCTTGCCGTTTTGTAGGATGGGGCTGCCGCTCATGGCTGTGTCAAGATAGGGACAACAAATTTTTGAGGTGCTTTTTATATCGCTTGCTTTTGAAAACAAATTTCCGGGAATTCCACTAAACCGGAAAGCTCGTCCGAGAAATTCCACTCAATGCGTATGCGTTCATCCGGCCGAATAACGATCCTTTTTATGAGTTCCCTTGCAAGGCCCGGCGTTAGCTTTGTCAGCCCCTGATACGGGACAATTCTTTCGGCCGCGGAAATTTGCTCGGTACTCATATGGATTTTTTCTTTCAGCAATGCCTGCCTCTGCTCAGCCATACCATACTGTGCTTTTAGCTCTTCCTCTTGTGCAAGCAGCAGATTCTTTTCTGCGGCATATGCTTCCTTTATAATATTTCCGCAAGCATATCGCTCATAGAGCGCCATCTTATCGGCCTGGATACGGCCTATTTGCTTATATAACGATTGACATTCGTTCCGAAGTATCTGCTCCGCGGCTTTTGCTGAATAGCTTTCTTTTTCTATGGATCGCACCTTCGCATCCAACAAGGCGCACTGTGTTGTGATGGCCCGCAAAACAATCTGTTCAAGCCGGCCGTTATCTATGCGCACGCTTTTGCAATCCGCTTTAGGATTGTAACGGTGCATAGCGCAGAGCCAGGTCTTGTTTTTTTCTCTCCCCTTGCTCAACCGGTTTCCGCAGCAACCGCATATGAGCAGTGAAGTGAAGGGATTATCCGCGCCTGCACTTCGGCTCTTTTTTACCGACTTTATAACCGCTAAAGCCCGGTCGTACTGTTCATGACTAATGATCGCCTCGTGCGTGTTGGGGATCACCTGCTGCAGCTCCGGCGGCACCTGCTTTACACGCTTGCTGCCGACACGCACAACATGCGATTTAAACGGCACGGTATCCCCGGTATAAATACGATTGTGCAATATGTTCCGGACCGAATCATAGCTCCAAGAGGAGCGAGTTTTATATTTTCCCCTAATATCAGCAAGGTATACGGATGGTGTAGGTACCGATGCGATGTTCAGCCTTTGCGCAATATTGGTTACGGTAATCCCCTCTGCAGCCCATTTAAATATCTGCCTGACAATCTGCGCAGCCGGCTCGTCAATTACAATCGTATGGCGCACCTCTCCTTTTTTATAGCCAAAAGGGGCTGTCCCATAAACGAACTCGCCGCTTAGTTTTTTCAGATCAACAGCACTTTTGATTTTCCTTGCAATGTCTTTAGAGTACATTTGGTTGATCAGGTTGCGTATTGCAAGGTCAAGTCCGCCGGTCGATTCTCCCAGCTCCATGCTGTCAAACTGATCGTTTATGGATATGAACCGGACATTATAAGCCGGAAAAACAAACTCAAGGTAATGTCCGGCTTCCAAATAGTTGCGGGCAAATCGGGAGAGATCGCGCACGATGATCGTCCGTACTTTCCCGGATCCCACCAGCTTTATCAGGCGATTCATCCCGGGGCGGTCCATCGTTGTCCCGCTATAGCCGTCATCTATAATTTCCGAAAAATGCTCAACCGAAAACCCCTTGCTACGCAGATACTGCTTGATACATGTGCGCTGCGCCTGAATACTGCAGCTTTCATCTATACTACCGTCTTCAGCATCGCCGTCTTCTTTTGACAATCGCAAATACAGAATATCCATTCGCTCATCCAACCTGACCCACCCCCTCCACGCAGTTTTGCAGCTCGGCGATCGACCTATACGGATCGCTGAAATTGAAGGCAATGGTGATGCTTTGGTTGCTATGAACCCGAACTTCCTTTATAAGCTGTTTCAGAATTTCCGGTGTTAGCGTCGGCAGAGCTTGATATTCCTTTATGACACGCAGCCATTCCTGTGTAACAGCCAGCTGCTCCTGTACCACATTCCTTCGGGCTGCAGCTGCCTCCTCCGCTTTCAATAGGGCCTTCAGCTGCTGAGAATACTTTGCCTTCATGTACTCGTACTCATTCCGATCAATCATCCGCTCAGTCAAGGCAATAAGAAGACCTTCGATTCTGTTTTCTATCCTTTTACGCTTCGCGGTTATACTTTCAGAGGTTTCGGATGCCTCTGCAAAGGCCCGCTTAGCTTTCGGCGAATTTCTTACGCTTTCCACCAGCTGTTCAATATCCACCGCCACCTTCACTTGCTGATCGATGGCATTCCTGACCACAGCATAGATCTGCTCCTGCCTGACGTAGTGGCTTGTGCAGTGTATGTGCCCAGAATATCGATAAGTGCTGCAATCATAAAAGATGCGGCTCGGCGTATGCACACCCGCCCGGGCACAGCCCTTACCGGCCGACATGAGGCTATGGCAATCTGCGCAATAGACCAATCCCCGAAACAAATCTCTGTAATCTTCCTCCGCACTGTTCCGCTGACCATAATGCCTTCGCTTTTCAAGCTCCCGGAGGTTTACCTTCTGAACCTGGTCGAATAGTTCTTTAGGCACAAGCGCCGGATGTGCATTTTCAATGATTTTCCATTCCTCCACCGGGCGCCGCTTTTTTTCGAGATCGACCCTGCTCCGCATCACCCTGCCGTGAATACGGCAGCCGATATACACCGCGTCCTGTGTAATTTTGCGCACAGTACCTCGTATCCACAGCGCATCCTTATACTTTTCCGCCCTGGTCACGCCGCGCTCATAACGAAGCCTTCCCGGGCACGGAATTCCCTCTAAATTCAGTTCACGGCATATTCCGTTAAAGCTGGCTCCGTCAGCCCGCATTTGAAAAATCCGCAAAACAATCGGCGATGTCTCCCCATCGGCTCTGAAGGTGTTGTTTTTCGGATCTCTGATGTATCCGTATGGAATACTGCCTGACGAGGGCAGGTATTCACCACTGTCCATTTTAGCGTGTATGGATGAGCGGATTTTCCTGGATATGTCCTTGACATAGTAGTCATTCATCACCATTTTCAGCGGAAGCGTCAAAGCCGACGAATCCGCATCCGGTGCGGAGCTGTCATAACCATCGTTTATACAAATCAGCCGCACCCCCATTTCCGGGAATATGCGTTCCACATAATTGCTCGTCATTACAAAATGACGGCCCAATCTGGAAATGTCCTTAACAATAACGCAGTTGATCCTGCCGGATCGTATATCCCCTATCATCCTCTTAAAGTCCGGGCGTTCAAAATCCATCCCCGTGCAGCCACTATCCGAGTATGTGTCAGCAAGAACAATATCCGTCTTGTCCGCGAGGTAATGCCTGCCGATTTTCTTTTGGTTTCCGATGGAATTTTGCTCCGTGTCATCTCCGTCTTCTACAGAAAGGCGGCTATAAAGGCCGGCTTTCCACATCATATTTTTTGCATCAGATAGTATCAGGACATTGTTTGCCCGACTTTTTCGCGCCATTTCAGCCCACCTCCTTCTGCTGAAGGATTTCCTTATAATAAGCAAGTTCATTCCTGAAATTAAAGTCAATTCGGATATGCTTATCCTTATATACATAGATTTTATCCACAAGGGTAATGACGACCTCTCTTGATAGCTCTGTAATGCCCCTGAATTCTGCAATAGATGCCATCCAATCCCGGGGGGTGGAGTTTGCCAGGGAGTTCTCTCTATCGGCAGATAACTGCCGGATTACACCCTCCGTCTCCTCTATCATACCGGCATATTTACCCCGCATTCTCTCGTATTCATCCCGATCAATTAAATCATCGTTGAGAGCCTCATATAATTTCATGCGGAAATCACGGTATCGGTCGAGCTCGCTGTTTTTCTGAGCAATTGCCAGATTCAAACGCTTAATATGGGCATTTTCAATTTTGCTTTTTCCCATCGCCTTCAGCAGCTCATCGGTATCTAAAATGATATCAATCTGCTTGGTAATTGCCCGCAAAACTGCTTGCTCCAATTTGCCGCATTCAAAGCTATGGCTGCTGCAGCCATTTCCTCTTTTGTTGGTCGAGCAAACATAATAGCTGAACACCTTATTCCCGCGTCTTACTGTTCTGCGCAGCATGGAAGCCTTGCAATCAGCGCAGAACACCATCCCGGACAGCGGGTATACAATTTCGTTTTGAGGCGCTGTACGAGTATCCCTTTCCAGCATGCGCTGCACAAGCGTGAAGGTCAGAGGTTCAATGATCGGAGCATGGTTATTCTCCACGACAACCCAATCCTTTTCTTCCCGCATCCGCATGGTTTTGATCTTATAATTTGGTGTTCCCCGTTTGCCTTGGACCAGCCTTCCAATGTAAATGGGATTTGTCAGTATCCTGCTGATTGATACAGCAGACCAACGCGATTGAGATGAGGTCTTAAAGCCCGTTTTATACTTCAGTCCCCGGCTCCTTTTATAGTCCGCCGGTGAAAGGACCTTCTCGTTATTCAGAAAGTCTGCAATTGCCTGCTGATTATATCCCTGAAGCTTCAATGAAAAAATGCCCCTGACAACCTCGGCTGCATAATCGTCCACGACAAGCTTATGCTTATCATCAGGAGACTTACAGTACCCATAGTTGGCAAAGGCACCTAAAAACTCGCCATTGCCGCGCTGAATCTGAAACTGCCTTCGCAGTTTTTTTGATAACTCGCGGCAATAGGCCTCGTTCATTATATTTTTTACCGGAATAATAATATCGTCACCGGCGCGGCTATTTTCACTGTCTACATCATCATTGATGGCAATGAAGCGCACGCCGAAGGACGGGAAAATCATTTCAAGATACTTTCCCGTTTCGATATACTCTCGGCCCAATCTGGACAGATCCTTAACAATAACGCAGTTGACTCTTTTTGATTGTATCGCATGCAGAACACTGCGAAAACCGGGGCGGTCAAAATTCGTCCCGGTATAGCCGTCATCCTGTGCTTCCTCAACCAAATGAATGTTGGGGTTATTCTGAAGAAATGCGCGAATGACCTTGCGTTGATTCGCAATACTGTCACTCTCGTGCTTTGCACCATCATCCTTAGATAAACGGTAATATGCAACTGCATCATATTGTTCTGAACCGAGCGTTTTTTGCCCGTCAAAATAAAGCGCCATAACAAACCTCCTAATTATCTCAGGAAATTCGTTTCCGGTGCCTGCCCGGATGGATGACCGTCCATCCTCATTGACCATATTGATTATGCATTAAAAACGTACATTTGTCAATGGAATCACACGTTACCACAACTTTCCTGATGTGCGGTCCATGGTGTTTGCGTAAGCTAAAAGTCTATCTTGCAGGCTTACCTCAGTATCTGTATAACCGATTTCCACCACAATGCCATCATCTAAATAACAGTATGGATTGCCGATTTGTGCAACATAGTCCCGTATTCTCTCCTTGCGCGGAATTGATGTGTCAATTACCACATTCTTTATCTCCCTGAGCGAAGAACGTTCCCTGCCGGAATCCGCAAGACCGTCCATCCGGTCACCCCTTTCCTTTATAAGTAATTATTCCCTTTTTAGCTCTTTCTATTCATTTTTTTAGCTTTAATGTCCACCGGCGCCTGCAGCGGCGCTACCTCCAATCGCCTCTGTATTCAATCCTTCACTCTATATGACGGCAAAAAAATAACGGGTATCCGGCCTTCGCCGGATACCCGTTATTTTTTTTGCAACCCTGCCCGGCAGATGCTCATTTCGCGATTTTGGTCTAAGCCTGCTTTACGCGCACCTGCCTAAGCGGTCTTTCTTTATGTAAGGTTTGGATTAGCCCTTGATCTTGCCCTGGTCATCCACAGTGATGACAGTGGCGAAGTCCTTGGCAGCCTTGGTGGTGTCATTGCTGACGGTGATCTTGCCGTCAAACATATCCTTCACCATAGCCTTGTAGTCGTCCTTCGTAAAGGCGCCGTCCTTCCACTGGGTGCTCTCCATGGGGATCTGGACATAGTTCAGAGTGGGATCGTCAGCGGACACCAGGCCCAGGTTGTCGATCTTGCCCTTGTACTTATCCCAGTTGCCGTTCATGATGACGTCAGTCAGGGTGTCGAAGGTAGCGGGATACAGGCCCTTCATAGCGGAGGTAACAGTCAGAGCCTTGAAGCCATCGATGGTAGCCTGATCGGCACCCTCACCGGCAGCATACTTGGCAATCACGCCGGCCTGGTCCACGTCAACGCCGATGACCTTGGCGCCGTTGACCTTCTTGGCAGCGTCAACAGCGGAGGTGTAGATACCGCCGCCGCAGGCGAACACGACCTCAGTGCCGCCATTGTACCAGGTGTCCATCACAGCGGTGATGTCGGCATCGCCGAAGAACTGACCGCCATAGATGTAGTTGACCTTCACGTCGGTGAGCTTCAGCTCAGCGGCGGCAGCGTCAACACCCTGCACGAAGCCGTAGCCATAGCGGACAACGGCGGGAACAGCCATGCCGCCCAGGAAGCCCAGGTTCTTGTAGCCCAGCTTCACAGCAGCGTAGCCGGCCATGTAGCCGCACAGCTCTTCCTTGTAGATGGCGCAGTACACGTTGCTCATGTCAACGTACTTTTCCAGCTCCCAGTTGTCGGGAGTGAAGTCATACTTCTCGCCGGCCTTGGCCACACCGGCCTCCAGCAGGTCGCCCTTAGCGACGTCCAGAGCGATGAACTTAACATCCTTGTGCTGAGGAGCGGCCTCAACGATGGCGCCGCCGAAAGCATAGCCGGGCATCACGATGACATTGAAGCCCTCTTCCACGGCGCTCTCGATCATAGCCACACGGTCAGCGGTATTATCGCCGGCGGGCTTATAATACTTGAACTCGATTTTGTTCTTCTCGGCGAAAGCCTTGCAGGCCTCATAGGTGGTCTGGTTGAAGGACTGGTCGGTGATGTCACCGTAGTCGGTGATCATAGCGACCTTGTACTCGGTTTTGTCCTTGTCCTTGTTATCATCGCCTTCCTTTTTGCCGCAGGCAAAGAGGGACAGGGACATAACAAGAGCCAGGAGCAGAGCAAGATACTTTTTCATGTCTAATCTACCTTTCTTCATTTTTTCCGCTGTTTGGGCGGATAGATTTGCATGGTATCTCTACCATGCCTGGTGCCATTTTACCAGTTTTTCTTTAAAAAAGCAAGTCCCAATTTACAAACCAATCGTAAAAGCACAGCCCCTTGTGTGTGCAAAATACACAAAGAGCTGTGCTTCACAGTGGTTTATGGTGACGTCTCTTACTTGCCTTCCATTTTCACGGCGACCTCCAAGGCGATCTTCATCATGTTGGTGAAGGTGGTCTGGCGCTCATCGGCAGAGAGCTCGGTACCATTGACCAGGTTATCAGAAATAGAGCAGATGGCCAAGGCACGCTTTCCCGTGTAGGCAGCGGTGCAGTACAGGGCGGCGGCCTCCATCTCCACGGCCATGACGCCCATCTTGGCAAAGCGCATGTTCCGCCCGGCAGCGTCATAGAACGTATCAGAGGAATATAGGTTGCCCACGGGCATCTTCACGCCCAACTCCTTAGCGCTCTCCACAGCGGCCATGAGCAGGTCAAAATCGCAGATGGGGGCGTAATTGCCGCCCAGCTCATACTGATCGGCAAAATTGGAATTGGTGCAGGCGCCCTGGCCGGCCATGACGCTGCCCAGCTCCATATCGGCCCGCATGGCCCCGGCGGAGCCCACGCGGATGATATTCTCCACGTCGTACTGGGTATACAGCTCATAGGAGTAGATGCCGATGGAAGGCATGCCCATACCGCTGGCCATGACGGACACAGGCACACCCTTGTAGGTGCCGGTATAGCCCTGGACGCCCCGGACGTTATTGACCAGCTTTGGCTCCGTCAGGAAGGTCTCGGCAATGAACTTGGCCCGCAGGGGATCGCCGGGCATCAGAACGGTCTTGGCGAAATCGCCTTTGCTCGCGTTATTATGGGGGGTAGGCATAGTTAATTTCCTCCTTACTTTTCCATGGCCTTCACGGCCTTGACAATGCGGCTGGTGCCCAGGCGGTCGGCGCCCAGGGCCACGAAATCCTCCGCGTCCTGCAGATTGGCGATGCCGCCGGCGGCCTTGATCTTTACATGAGGGGCGACATGGGCCTTGAACAGGGCTACATCCTCCCTTGTTGCGCCACCGCCGCCAAAGCCGGTGGAGGTCTTGATATACTCCGCACCGGAGTCGGACACCACCCGGCACATTTCGATCTTCTCGGCATCGGTGAGCAGGCAGGTCTCGATGATGACCTTCAGCAGCTTTCCGCCGCAGGCGGCCTTAACGGCCTTGATCTCCTCCAGCACCTTGTCATACAGGCCGTCCTTCACCCAGCCGATGTTGATGACCATGTCAATTTCCGAGGCGCCGTTTTCCACCGCGTCCCGGGCCTCAAAGCACTTGGCAGCGGTGGTGCTGTACCCATTGGGGAAGCCGATGACGGTGCAAATGGCGATTTTGCCCGCCACATACTCCGCCGCCTGTTTTACATAGCTGGCCGGGATGCATACGCTGGCGCAGCCGTACTTCACGCCGTCATCGCAGATGGCGCGGATCTCCTCCCAGGTGGCTCCCTGGCTCAAAAGGGTGTGATCCACCCGCTGGAGAATGTCCTTTACCGTGTCGTTCATATGCAAATAGCTCTCCTTTCGGTCCGTTTTCGCTCAGTATATTTGTAATAATACCACAAATCTACTGCCGCCGCAACCGGATTTAAAGCCCGATATACGGAACCACCAGCGTCAGCAGCATCACCACTGCCAGCAGCAGCGCAATGCCCATAGCTACATATCTTGTCCACTTGGGTCTCATGCGTTTTCCTCCTCCGTAATAATTCTGCGGATACTCTTCTCCACCTTCCGCCGGGGGGCCATGATCTCATGGCCGCAGCCCAGACACCGGAGCTTGATGTCCATGCCGATGCGCAGCACCAGCCACTCCTTGCTGCCGCAGGGGTGGGTCTTTTTCAGCTCCACTTTATCATTTACCTTCAGGTCCATTTCATTCTCCCCCGCCCTTTATCAGGTCCCAATAGTGCTTGGCCGCCTGCTCAGTCTTGTTGTCGGCGTATTCGTAATAGGTGGTATCCCCCAGGCTCTCGGGCAGGTAGCGCTGCTTCACATAGTGCTTGGGATATACATGCGGATACTTGTACGCCTGGGGCTTTTCGCTGCCGGCGCTGTCCGCGTGGACATTTTTCAGGTGCCGGGGAATGTCCCCCACCCTGCCCCTTTCAATGTCCTGCATGGCGGCAATGATGGCGTTGTGAGCAGAATTGGACTTAGGCGCCGTGGCCAGCAGCACCGCCGCCTCCGCCAGGGGCAGCCTGGCCTCCGGCAGGCCCAGCTGTACCGCCGCGTCCACACAGGCCTTGGTAATGGCCATGGCCTGGGGATAGGCCAGGCCGATATCCTCGGAGGCGATGACCAGCAGCCGCCTGCACGGAGACAAAAGGTCCCCCGCCACCAGCAGCCGCCCCAGATAATACACCGCCGCATCCGGGTCAGAGCCACGGATGGACTTCTGCAGGGCTGAGAGCAGATCATAGTGGTCGTCCCCCTCCCGGTCGTAACGCATGGCGCTGTGCTGGGCGATCTGGGATGCATCCTCCGTGGTTAAAAGCAGCCTTCCGTCCACGGGCTTTGCCGCCCGGCTCAGCAGCTCCACGGCGTTCACGGCCTTGCGCACGTCGCCGCCGCAGCCGGTGGCGATGGTCAGAGGCACCTCCTCCTCCCAAGAAAGGGGCAGGACGCTCTGCTCCTGTACGATGCCCAGGGCCCGCTCCACCGCCGGGACGGTCTCCTCCGCCGTCAGGGGCTTGAACTCAAACACCGTGCTCCGGGAGAGCAGGGCGTTGTACACATAAAAATACGGATTCTCCGTAGTGGAGGCCACCAGTGTGATCTTGCCGTTTTCCATATACTCCAGCAGGCTCTGCTGCTGTTTTTTATTAAAATACTGTATCTCATCTAGATACAGCAGGGCCCCGTTGGGGGCCACCATGGTCCCCACATCCGCCATGATATTCTTCACATCCTGCAGGGAGGCAGTGGTGGCGTTGAGATGGTAGAGAGTCTTATTGGTCTGCCTGGCAATGATGCCCGCCACGGTGGTCTTTCCCGTGCCGGAGGGGCCATAGAAGATCAGGTTTGTGGCCGTTCCGCTCTCGATAATCCGCCGGAGCATGGCTCCCGGGCCTAAAAGATGCTTCTGTCCCGCCACTTCGTCCAGGGTTTGGGGCCGGATGGCGTCGGCCAAGGGCTGCATCTGCATACGATCCCCCCTTTTTCATAGGATTTTATCATTATAACACAGCGATCCGGGAATTGCAATTTTCTTTCCCGGCATATATAATAGCCGCAAGAGGTGATGTATTTTGAAGAATCCTGTCGAGGTAAACGCCATTATTGCGGAGCTGGAGCGCCTGTATCCGGACGCCCTGTGCTCCCTGGAATATAAAAAGGACTATGAGCTGCTCTTTGCCGTGCGCCTGTCCGCTCAGTGTACCGATGCCCGGGTGAACCAGGTGACCCCCGCCCTTTTCGCCCGCTTCCCCACCCTGGAGTCCTTCGCCCAGGCCGATGAGGAGGAGGTAGGGCAGTATGTCCACTCCTGCGGCTTTTGGCGGGCCAAGGCCCACGATCTGGTGGCCTCCGCCCAGATGCTTCTGCGGGACTTTGGCGGCAAGGTGCCGGATAATATGGAGGATCTCCTGCGCCTGCCCGGAGTAGGCCGCAAGACCGCCAACCTCATTTTAGGGGACATTTACGGCAAGGAGGGCTATGTCTGCGACACCCACTGCATCCGCATCACCGGGCGCTTAGGCCTCACCGATGGCAGCAAGGACCCCCTCCGGGTGGAAAAGCAGCTGCGCACCTGCCTCCCTCCGGAAAAGTCCAGCGACTTCTGCCACCGGATGGTCCTCCACGGCCGGGCCGTGTGTACCGCCCGTAATCCCCACTGCGATGCCTGCACTCTCCGTCCATTATGTGACACAGGCCGGGCCGCCGAGTGACTTCCCCTGAAATTTTCTCAAAAAGCATTTGAAATTTTTAGTCGGTCTTGTTATAATAAGCGTACAGCGTGTGGCGTTTCTGCGTAAATCCAGTTGGAGAAACAGCCACGCGCCTTTTTTGCGGAATCGGGTGAGAAACGGCAGAATGGGCAAAAACTTCATAGGCAAATCGTGTAGCAGAAATGCGTAAGTCCGGATGTGTTAGGACTTACGCATTTTTTATTTTTTTGAAAGAAAGGTGATTTTTTTGGAAACCGGAAATCAGTTTTTGGGGACGGAGCGCGTGAGCAATCTCATGCGGCAGTACGCCATCCCCTGCATCATCTCGCTGCTGGTGGGCGCGCTTTACAACATCGTTGACCAAATCTTTATCGCCAACGCCAGCTACCTTGGCTCTTACGGCAACGCCGCCAATACGGTGGTGTTCCCGCTGACGGTGGTGGCCCTGGCTATCGCCGTCATGGTGGGCGACGGCTGCTGCGCCTTCGTCAGTATGGCGCTGGGCAGAAACGAGGTGGACAAGGCCAAGCGCAGCGTGGGCAATGCGGTGGTGTTAAGCGTCGCCAGCAGCCTTGTCCTGACGGCGGTATACCTCGTTTTCGCAAACACCATCATCGCCATGTTCGGCGGCACGGTGAATGAGGAGACCTTCCACCACTCCCAGGAGTACTTCTTCTATATCACTCTGGGCATCCCATTCTATATGTTTGGGCAGGCCATGAACCCCATCATCCGCGCCGACGGCAATCCCAAGTTCGCCATGATCTCCACGCTGGCGGGCGCCGTCATCAACATCATCCTCGACCCCATTTTTATCTTTGTATTCAAATGGGGCATGATGGGTGCGGCAGTGGCCACGGTCATCGGTCAGGTGTTCACGGCGATCCTTGCACTGTGGTATCTGTTGCATATGAAGATCATCAAGCCCGCCTCCGGTGACTATGCCCTGCAGGGCAGCATCTGCGGACGAATGCTGACGCTGGGCATCACCAGCTTCCTCTCCCAGATCAGCCTCGTGGCGGCCATGGCGGCCATCAACAATATGCTCCGTAAATACGGCGCGCTGGACGCTGTGTTCGGGCAGGAGCAGTACGCGCAGATCCCCATGGCGGTGGTGGGCATCGTGATGAAGTTCTTCCAGATCGTCATTTCCATTGTGGTGGGTATGGCGGCAGGCTGCATCCCCATCGTGGGCTACAACATGGGTGCGGAGAAAAAGTTCCGTGTCCGGGAGCTGTTCACGAAGCTTTTGGTGGCCGAGGCGCTGGTGGGCGCGGTGGCGCTGATTCTGGCAGAGGGCTTTCCCCGTCAGCTCATCGCCATTTTCGGTGCGGACAACGAGAGCAGCTACTACACCGATTTTGCCATTAAAGCCTTCCGCACCTATCTCTGCATGATGATTCTCGCCTGCGTCAACAAGGCGTGCTTCATCTTCTTGCAGGCAGTCGGCAAGGCGCTCTCATCCACGCTGCTGTCCATGCTGCGCGAGGTGGTGTTCGGCGTGGGCCTTGCCCTGCTGCTGCCGGTGTTCTTCGGCCTGGACGGCGTGCTGTATTCCATGCCGGTATCCGACGTCTTGACATTTGTCGCTGCAGCGTTTATCATTGTTAAAACATATCGTGAACTAAATGCGGAAGGAGCGCATGTATTATGAAGAACAGAGTCATCACCATCAGCCGCGAGTTTGGCAGCGGCGGACGCACCATCGGCAAAAAGGTCGCCGAAAAGCTGGGCATCCCCTGCTACGATTCCGAGCTAATCCAGGAGCTGGAAAAGCAAACCGGCTTTGCCGCAGACTATGTGAAGGAAGCCGGTGAATACGCTCCCGGCGGCTTTTTGGCCTCGGCCCTGTCCAACCGGATGTTCGGCCCCACCAATGAGGATATTCTTTGGGCGCACCAGTATAAGGTCATCACCGCTTTGGCCGAAAAGGGCCCCTGCGTCATTGTGGGGCGCTGCGCTGACTATATTCTCCAAGACAAGGCCGATTGTCTGAAGGTCTTCATTCACGCGGACATGGCCTTTCGGGCCCACCGCATCGTGGAGGTATACGGTGAGCGAGACCAATCTCCGGAGGAGCGGCTGAAGGACAAGGATAAGCGCCGTGCGGCCTATCACCGCTTCTACACCGACATGAAGTGGGGCCACGCCCAAAACTACCACATCACCCTTAACAGCGGCGTTCTGGGCATCGACAAATGTGTGGACATCCTGGCCCAGCTGTTCTGACCAGCTCCCTGCGGTACTAATTTCCCCGGGACATCATATACTGCCTTGAATGAAGCAGAAAGGATGATGCCCCGTGGACATGCAGCAGGTATTGCAGCAGGTAAAAAATGATCCGCAGATGGTACAGCGCGTCATGCAATCCCCAGATGGACAGAAGCTGATGCAACTGCTTACAAGCGCAGACGGCGGAAGCACTCTGAGCCAGGCCGCCACAGCGGCAAGCAGCGGCAACACCGCCCAAATGGTCGCCATGCTGAAGAAGATTATTCAATCTCCGGAGGGTGCAGCCCTCATGGGCCGCCTGGGCAGCCAGCTACAGCAGTAGAAGGGGGTGCGGCCATGTCGGAACTGGAAGACAAGCTCAACTCCCTCCTGTCGGATCCCGCCGGCATGGCGCAGGTGGTGCAGCTGGCCCAGCAGCTCTCCTCCACTATGGGAGCGTCTCCTCCCCAGCCGGCGTCTAATGCCGTCCCGGGCCCCTCCTCCGCTGCACCCGACCCAAATCCCGCGGGCTTCAGCTCTCTGCTGGGCAGCGTTGATCCTAAGGTCATCGCCAAATTCCTGCCGATGCTGCAATCGCTCACCGCAGACCAAAGCCATTCCATGCAGCTTTTAAATGCACTGAAGCCATACCTGAAGGAGGAGAAACAGGCCAAGGTAGAGCGGGCAGCCCGGCTGGCACGACTCATCACTGTGGGCAAGCGTTTCCTGTTGGAATGGGAGGGATGAGCAGATGTATAACCGCTATATGCGCAATGACACCGGCGCCTATATCCGGATGCCGCAGGATGACGCACCTCCGCCCGGCCCCAAGCCGCCTTCGGGACCCGGAGCCTCCCCGAAGGCGAAGCCATCTCCCGGCCTGCCGCCCATACCTGCGCCGCCCCACCGGCCGGAGCGAGATATTCTGAACCGCTTTCTGGAAAGGCTGCATTTGGGCGACCTGGACTCCGGCGACCTGCTGGTGCTGCTGCTCCTGTTCATGCTGTTCCGGGAGAATGCCGACGAGGAGCTGCTCATCGCCCTGGGTCTTTTACTAATCCTGTAAAAAAATATCCGTCTATGCCGGTGCACCCGGCAAAAGAAAGCAGGCACTCTTTTGAGTGTCTGCTTTCACACTTTCGGGTGCATGGCACATGGCGCGGGCCTGACTTTTTATTGTGCTGCAATAGGTCTCTTTTTCAGGGCGAAGTGGGCATACAGAGTAAGCAGAGCGCTGAGCAGCAGCTCCGTATAGTAGCTCAATCCCCTGCTGAGGATCATACCCGGCAGCAGCAAATGCCCCGTAAACACAGGGACAAAAATCGTCAGAAACAGCTTTTCGCTTATGCCCATCCCACCCGGCAGGGGCAGCATATCCACAGATATGGAAATCGCCGCCTGCAGCAAAAGAATGGTCATGGCCGAAACGCCCTGCAGCCCAAAGGCCCTGTATACAAAATAGGTGGACAGGAACAGCGACAGCCGCTGTGCAAAGGTGATGCCCAGTACATTGAGCACCACAAGCTTATGGGTTTTAAAATATGCCGCCGTCTCCCGGTATTTTTCCATGCCGGCCTCCAGCTTTTCATGGCGGCTTTCCTTACAGCGCAGCAAATGCAGCCGCTCCAGCAGCGCCAAGCCCCCGCGCATTATGGACCGGGCCAAGGAGTTATGAAAAACCAGCACCACCAGTATCGCCACACAGATCACGTTCAGCCCAATGCCCAAATAAAACACCGGCAGGATCTGCTGCAGATAAGTATGGAGAAAGCCCTGCCCAAACACCGTCAATCCAAGGCCCATCAGCACCAGCACCGCTTTGTAGGTGATGGTGATGACCATCAGCACCAGGGTAGACACCGGGACAGGAATATCCTTTTGCCGCATATAGTATATCTGGGCGGGCTGGCCGCCGGAGGCGGAGGGGGTAATGCAGCTGTAAAAAAAACCGATGGACGAAAACAAAAAGCAGGTCCACTTTTTCAGCCGCACATGCAGGGTGCCCATCATATAGTATATGATAATGGACTCACCCCATATGAAGAAGACCACGCACAGCGCCGCCGGGGCCAGCCAAAGCTTCCGCACCTGGGTGATGACCGCCAGCGTTTGATGCAGGTCTTCCCCACGGAACACCATATACACCGTGACCCCGAAAACCAGGAGCAGGAACAGAATCTCCCCTATTAGCTTTTTATTCTTCATACCGCGCTCCGATCTCCGCTCCCGCCCGTGCAGACGTTTCCTATACCCGAGGGCAAAAACAAAGCGCAATCCCCTATCCGAAGCTGCGCTCTGCCAAATTCTTCACCTGTGAGCCATTATACCGACCAGCCGGTGGGATGTCAACCGGTTTGTTGCCCCTCCCCGCCGGAGCTGCGCAGGCGGCTTTATGATAACGCTGCCGCCCCGAAAAGCGGCTTGAGGGCTATCTCCCGGAAAAAGCTATACAAAATCGCCATTTTTTTAAAATATTTTCCCTTGTTTTTTTATGGGATTTTGAGTACAATAGGAGCAAGGCAGCGGTGGACCGCCGCCGATTCCCGCCGCCGGGTACCACTCCACTTCATGGTGCCGGGCGGTCAAAAAAAGGAGGAATAAAATCCCGCTGTGACTGGCGGTGCGGCAGTGTGGAGACCTGTCGTAAAGCGGCGCACCCATAGCGGTGGCCGTGAGGCTGCTCCTTGCGGAGGCAGAGCAGCTGCAGTCAAGTAAAATGGCAAAAGTCATTCTCAAGAACCTGAAGAAAGTCTACCCCAACGCAGAGAAGAAAAAGAAAGGCAAAAAGGGCGAGGAGGTCAAAAAATCCAACCTGCAGATCACGGCCGAGGGCGTCGTGGCCGTGCAGGAGTTCAACCTGGAGATTGCCGACAAGGAGTTTATCGTCCTGGTCGGGCCCTCCGGCTGCGGCAAGTCCACCACCCTGCGCATGGTCGCCGGCCTGGAGGAGATCAGCGATGGTGAGCTGTACATCGGCGACAAGCTCATGAACGATGTAGAGCCCAAGGATCGGGACATCGCCATGGTCTTCCAGAACTACGCCCTGTACCCCCATATGACGGTATACGAGAACATGGCCTTCTCCCTGAAGCTGAAGAAGACCCCCAAGGACGAGATCGACCGGAAGGTCCGCGAGGCCGCCGAGATTCTGGACATCACCCAGTATCTCGACCGCAAGCCCAAGGCCCTTTCCGGCGGCCAGCGGCAGCGTGTTGCCATCGGCCGGGCCATTGTACGCAATCCCCAGGTCATGCTGATGGACGAGCCTCTGTCCAACCTGGATGCCAAGCTGCGCAATGAGATGCGCGCGGAGATCATCAAGCTGCGCCAGCGCATCAACACCACCTTTATCTACGTCACCCACGATCAGACCGAGGCCATGACCCTGGGTGACCGCATTGTTATCATGAAGGACGGCTTCATCCAGCAGATCGGCACCCCACAGGAGGTGTTTGACCACCCGGCCAACCTCTTTGTGGCCGGTTTCATTGGCACACCTCAAATGAACCTGTTCGATGCGCAGCTGGTGAAAAACGGTGAGAAATACGCCGTGGTCATGGATGGCGTTACCGTAGAGCTCAGCGATGAAAAGCAGGAGCGCCTGCGTGCCCACAACGTGCAGCCCCAGGACATCACCCTGGGCGTCCGGCCCGACCATCTGATGCTCTGCGCCGACGCTATCAAGGGTAAGGTGGACGTCAGTGAGCTCATGGGCTCCAGTGTCCATCTTCATGTCACCGCCGGCGGCAGGGACGTCATTGTCATCGTGCCCACCAACGGTGCGGCAACGCACTTCCCCATGGGCAGCGAGGTGAACCTCATTTTTGGCGGCAACGTAGCCCATGTGTTCAGCAAAGAAACCGGCAAAAACCTGGAGTGGTAACCATGCAGCGGTATATTGGCATTGACCTGGGTGGCACCAACATCAAGGGTGCCCTGGTCAGTGAAACAGGCAAAATTCTGAAGCAGCGTTCCGTCCCCACTCATACGGAGGCAGGGGCCGAGGCGGTGACGAAAACCATTGCCGCCATGATTTGCGCTCTGGCGGAGGGCGAATCCGTCAGCGGCGTGGGCATGGGCTGCCCCGGCACAGTGGATGACCGGGAGGGCACGGTGGTCTACGCCTGCAATCTCGGGTGGGTACACTACGATGTGCGCACCGCCCTGCGGGAGCTGACCGGCTACAGCGTAAGATTGGTGAACGATGCCAACGCCGCCGCCTTGGCGGAGGCTGCGGTGGGGGCCGCCAAGGGCGCCCAGAGCGCAGTGGTGGTCACCCTGGGTACCGGTGTGGGGGGCGGCGTGGTACTGAGCGGCAAGCTGCTCACCGGGTTCACCGGTGCCGCCAGCGAGCTGGGTCACATGACCATTGTGGCAGACGGAGAGCCCTGCGCCTGCGGGCAAAAGGGATGCTTTGAAACGTATGCCTCGGCCACGGCTCTTATCCGCATGACAAGGGAGGCCATGGCACAGCATCCGCAGAGCGCCCTGCACCGGATCGCCGCAGAAAACGGCGGCGTGGACGGACGCACGGCATTTTTGGCCCGGCAGGTGGGCGATGCAGCAGGCGGCGAGGTGGTCCGGCAGTATATCCACTATCTTGCCATCGGCGTCGGCAACATCGTTAACATCTTCTTCCCGGAGGTGGTGGCGCTGTCCGGAGGTATCGCTAACCAGGGAGAGAACCTGCTGGCTCCCCTACGAGAGGAGGTCGCGCAGCGGGAATACGGTGCGGCGTACTCCAAAAAACACCCCCGCATCCTCTGCTGCACCCTGGGCAATGACGCCGGCGTCATCGGCGCGGCCCTGTTTGCGAAGGACTGATTGAAAATTAAAAACAGGCACAGCCTACGGCTATACCGTAGGCTGTGCCTGTTTTTCAGCTTATAGTACCGTAGAAACGGCGTCAATTTCCCCCATTACAGGGCCGTTCCCTTCTTAGGGATGAAAAAGTGTCTCATGTCCACGCCCTCCAACGCCAGCAGCTTTGCCTTTCGGTCTATGCCGCCGCCGTATCCGGTAAGATTGCCGCCGGCGCCCACCACACGATGGCATGGGATCATCAGGGAAATAGGGTTGTGCCCCACGGCGCCGCCCACTGCCTGGGCAGACATCCGCTCCATTCCCTGCCGCCGGGCCGCTTGCGCAGCAATCTCTCCGTAGGTCATGATCTGCCCATAGGGAATGGTCAGCATAATGTCGCAGATGCACTTGCGAAACGGCGTGGAGTCATAGCGCATGGGCGGCAGGAAGTCCGGCTCCCGCCCGGAGAAGTAAATATCCAGCCAGCGCTTTGCCTCCCGGAGCAGCGGATGCTCTCCCCGCTCGGTCTCCGGGGGCAGGATATTTCCGTAGTGTCTTTGCCCATTGAACCACAGGCCGATGACAGCGTCCTCATCGCAGGCCAGGGTGATCGTGCCCAAGGGGGACGGATATTCGGTGGAATAAGTCATTATGTATTCTCCTTATCTGCGCCCGCGCGCTGCAGATAGCAAGATGAGATACACTTTTGTGTATCTCATCCTTGGTACGCCCGACTGGATTCGAACCAGCGGCCTTTAGAGTCGGAGTCTAACGCTCTATCCAACTGAGCTACGGGCGCATATTCATTTTTACAACATATTGATTATAGCAATCTTTCCTGCTTTTGTAAAGAAATTTTTTTAAAAAACATTGTTAAAAAAGTTGACAAGTGCATCTTCCTGCGTTACAATATTGTCAATCAAATGCAAAAGTAAAGGAACGATCCGTCTTATGAGAAAACAAAAGGTATCTGACGCCGTTATCCACCGTCTTCCCCGCTACTATCGCTATCTGGACGATTTGTATAACAAGGGAATCGTACGCATTTCCTCCAACTCCCTGGGCAGCAAAATGGACATCACCGCCTCCCAGATTCGCCAGGATCTGAGCTGCTTCGGCGAATTCGGCCAGCAGGGGTATGGCTACAATGTTGCCGAGCTCCGCTCGGAGATTGGCCATATCCTGGGCATTGACAAGGGCCACCGCCTCATTATCATCGGTGTGGGCCACTTGGGTCACGCCCTGCTGCAAAACTTTGACTTTGAAAAGGTTGGCTTCCACGTGGATACAGCCTTTGATATTTCCCCTGACCTTGTGGGTACCCGGATTCATGATGTCACCATCCGCTCCATGGACGAGCTGGAGCAGTACGTGGCAGAGAATCAGCCCAACGTGGCGGTTCTCACCGTGCCCCAGCATGTGGCTCAGCCCATGGCCAGCCGTCTGATCGATTTGGGCATCAAGGGCTTCTGGAACTTCACCAATGTGGAGCTGAGCACTGATGTGCCGGACGTATTCTTTGAGGATGTTCACTTTGTGGACACCCTGCTTACCCTCAGCTATCGCATCACCCGTCCCTGACGCACCTTTCCCCGGCTGCGGCATACTATGAAATGAGACCGGCAACACGGTCACAAATTTCGTAGGGAGGTCACAATATGTGCAATCAGGGGAATAGTTGTTGGATCATCATCTGCGTCATCATCCTGTTCCTGTTCTGTGGCAATGGCTGCGGCTGTGGCTGCAACAACAATCAGAGCAGCTGTGGCTGCGGCTGCTGATCGGCAGTAAGCTTCATCCCCCCATCCATATCGGATGGGGGGATTTTATACCGGTGAAAAGCCCCGACTGCCCGCGGGCGGCAAGCTCTGCGAGGCGTTACTGTGTTAGGCTTCCCCATCCGAAGCAGATAAGGGAATTCTTTCTTTTAACCAAGCACAAATTATGCTATACTCTTAGCGAACGAAATCGGAGGTGCCGCCCATGGACATGCACACGCTTGAAGCCTATTACTGCCACCATACCCCCACCCTGCAGGATGCATCCAGTGAGTACGCCGTACTCATTCCTCTGCTGCAAAAGGCGGACGGGCTCCATCTGCTCTACGAGATCCGCGCCTCCTCCTTGCATCACCACCGCAATGAGGTATGCTTTCCCGGCGGCCGCATGGAGCCGGGCGAAACGCCGAGTGTCTGCGCCCTCCGGGAAACCTGGGAGGAGCTGGGCATCCCGCCTCAGCGGGTGCAGGTTTTCGGAGAGGCGGATTTTCTGCACCTGCGCTCGGAGGGTCTCATGCGGCCGGTGGTGGGCCTGCTTCCACCGCTTTCCATGGCGGATCTGATTCTGAATCCCCTGGAGGTCAGCCGCGTGTTCACGGTGCCTGTGGGCTGGCTCATTGCCCATCCGCCTGAGCTTTTCCGCTACACGCTTACCCCCGAGGTGGGCAGCGATTTCCCCTATGACGCGGTATGCACCCCGGCGGATTACGTTTGGACGCCGGGAGCTATGGAGGTGCCGGTCTATCGGGGCCTTCCTCACCCCCTGTGGGGCCTGACCGCCCGTATCACCATGCATTTTATTCAGGTCTTTCAGCGCCTATAACAGCTTCTCCCTTTGCAGCGCCCTTGCCTTTCCCACACCGGACATAGTTGACGCAGATGAACACGATGGCCACAATGCCAATGTAGCCAAACACCGGGAATACCGTACCCACCAGATTGCCGAAGCCTGCCAAGCTTGCGGCCCACACCAGCAGCATCAGCACCGCCATGGTAATTCTTCGGTGAGCGTCCAGCGCCTTCACATGGCGGTTAACATACTCCATGAAGGCCACCAATGAAGCGAGACCGTTGCTGAACATCCCCAGCAGCAGCAAGAATCCGTACACTATGCCCAAGGTCGGATTCAGCCGAGAGGTCAGGGCCACCATGGGCATCTGCTCAGCCGCTGCCTCCGGATATCCTGTCAAGGATGTGAGTACGCTCCCGGCTACAAGCACCAGCAGCAATCCCCCCAGGGCAATGCCCACGCGAATGGTCCTTTTTCCCCGCAAGTACTTCCCCAGGGGCACCATAATGCCCACGGAGCCCAGCAGATTATAGGCCACATACGTCAGCGCCGCAACGAACCAATTGGGCATCAGCGGGTTGCTGTGGACCTGCTCCGGCAGGGTCAGGATCCCGTCCGTGCCAAACTCGACCCAGCTCATCACGGCAAAAAACATCGTGGCAATCACAATGATGGGCACCAGGGCGGAGAAGACCTTCATCATACCGGAAATTCCCAGCAGAGCCACAACGCCCATCAGAAACACGAATACCGCCGATGTGATCTGAGCCGGCACAGCCAAAAGCTGCTCCACAGTGGCGCCTACGCCGGCAGTCATGATGACGACCACGCACAGCAGGAAAATATTTAGAATAAGTCCCGCCGCCATGCGCAGGAAGGGGACATCCCACGGCACCATGATCTCCTCGGCCTTCTCAATGCCTGATTTTTGCAGCAGGCGCATCATAATGACACCAAAGGCCGCCAGAAGCACACAGGCAAGGAGCAGCCCAATGTATCCCTTTACACCGAACTCCCCAAAAAATTGCCACAGCTCCTGGCCAGATACAAACCCTGCACCCAAGAAACATCCCGCAAAGGCAAATGCCAGCGGGATGATTTTTATTTCTTTCATGTTTACGCTCCCTTTAACAAATTCAGCAAGTATTTTATACTATAACAAAGCCGCCTCCTTTCGTCAAGCCATCTTCTAGCCGCACTTTCTTGGCATATTTTTTACCAAATCATTCGGTAAATCTCATTGACGCCGGATGGGATATACTATATAATTGTGGAAGATAATCTTGCACCATTTTCTAAATACATAGTAGGAGGCTATTTATGATCCATACTATCCAAGGCATTGTGGAGGCCGCCAAGGGTGGCCAAGGCGGCATCATCGCTGTGGCGGCGGCTCACGATGAGCCCGTTATCGAAGCAGTAGTGGCCGCTAAAAAAGAGGGCATCGCCACCCCCATCCTGGTAGGCCATGCGGACGAAATCCGGGCTATGTTGTCCGGTCTGGGCGAGGAGCCTGCCGATTATGAGATTATTGCCGGCGATACAGACACGGATTGCGCCGCCAAGGCGGTGGCCCTGTGCGCAGAAGGCAAGGCGAATTTCCTCATGAAGGGCATTCTGGGTACGGCAGACCTGATGCGTGCGGTGTTCAACAAGGAGCACGGCCTGCGCACCTCCCACCTGACCACCCACTGTATGTTCTATGAGATCCCCGCCCTGGGCAAGATGGTCATTCTCACCGACGGCGGCGTGAACACCTTTCCCGACCTGGAGAAAAAGGCGGAAATCCTGGAAAATGCCGCCGCCGTGCTCCAGGCCCTGGGCTATGAGCATATCAATGCCGCCTGCATCTGCGGCGCAGAGCAGGTGAACCCCAAGGTGCAATCCACCGTGGATGCCGACGCTCTGAGCAAAATGACCGACCGCTGGGCCAAATACAATATGGATGTCTGCGGCCCTGTGGCTTTGGACCTGGCCGTGAGCAAGGAAGCCTGCCAGCACAAGCACTTTTCAGCCCCCGGCGCCGGCGATGCCGACATCCTGCTGGTACCCAACTATGAGGTGGGCAATGGCATTGGCAAGGCCGCCTCTCTCTTTGGCGGCGCCAAAAACGCAGGCATCATCTTGGGTGCCAAGGTCCCCATTGTCCTGGTCTCCCGCAGTGACAGCGCCGAGTCCAAGCTGGCCTCCATCGCCGCCGGCAGTGTGCTGGCCCACCGGATGCACCTGGCTTAATTCTGAAAAAGGAGGATCATCATGGTCAATCAAACCTTTTATGACTTGGGCACGGCCCCCTCTGTGATCCGTAAACTCTTCGCCTACGGCCTGGAGCAGGCAAAGCTGGTGGGCCCCGAGAATGTTTTCGATTATTCCCTGGGAAACCCCAGTATCCCCGCCCCGAAGAAGGTCAACGCATCCATCCACAAAATCGTGGACGAGACCGATTCCATCCATCTCCACGGCTACTCCATGGCCCCCGGCTTTGAGGAGCCCCGGGCAGCTATTGCCGCTGATCTCTCCCGCCGCTTTGGTCTGGATATCCGCAGCAGCGAGCTGTTTTTAACCTGCGGCGCGGCCCCAGCCCTTATCTCCGTTATCAAGGCCCTGGTGGTGGACGGTGACAGCGAGATCATGGTCATTGCCCCATTCTTCCCGGAATACGCCCCCTTCATCACCGCCAACGGCGGCAAGATGGTGGTGGTTCCCGCCGACACCAACGCCTTCCAGGTGCAGCTGGACGAGGTGGAGCAGCGCATCACCCCTCACACCCAGGCCATCATTGTCAATTCCCCCAACAATCCCTCCGGTGTGGTGTACACCGAGGAGACACTCCGGGATCTGGCATCCCTCTTAGAGCGCAAGAGTGTCCAGTACGGCCACCCCATCTATATCATCGCCGACGAGCCCTACCGGGAGCTGGTGTACGGCGGCGTAAAGGTGCCCTTCATTCCCTGCCTGTATAAAAATACCATCGTGTGCTACTCCTATTCTAAGTCCCTGTCCCTGCCCGGCGAGCGCATCGGCTATGTGTATGTTCCCTCCTTTGCCGAGGACAGCACTGCCGTTTACGCCACCGTTTCCGGCGCGGCACGGGCCATGGGCCATGTGTGCCCGCCCACGCTGATTCAAAAGGTTGTGGGTTTGTGCGCCCAGGAGCAACCCGACCTGCAGGCCTACGACGAAAACCGCACCCTGCTATATGATAGTCTCCGGGCCATGGGCTACGAGTGCGCTAAGCCCGACGGCGCTTTCTACCTTTTCGTGAAAGCCCCCGGCGGCGACGCAGGTGCCTTCTCCGAAAAAGCCAAGCGAGAGCATAATCTGCTGGTGGTCCCCGCCGACGGCTTCGGCTGCCCCGGCTATTTCCGCCTGAGTTACTGCGTGTCAAACGAAATGATCCGCCGCTCTCTGCCGGCCTTCAAAGCCATGATGGAAGCATATCAATAAAAGCTCCATATATAACTAAGGAATGGGGACCTGCTCAGTGAGCGGGTCCCCATTCCTTAGCTGTGTATCACAAGCCCTGATAGGCCGGGCATTTTTATATTCCTCTCCGCAGCCTGGGAACGCAGCTGCCATCGATGACATGCCGGATAGTCTTATCCAGACCATCCCGTGCCGCCGCAAGGCATCAGCGGAGGGTGTCAGCTTTCGGAAGCTCGCCGCCATATACTCAGCGGGCCCGGCAGCAAGATAGCCATGATAAAGCCGCGCCAGCTTTGGATCCCGGTGCCGCTCCAGGGTCAGCATCTTTCGGAAAACCGCTTATCTGAGAGACAGCCGCGGAGCCTTTCAGCAAAAAAGGATGCCCGCTTTTTTGCGGGCATCCTTTTCACTGCATACATGTTATCTCTGTCCCTTGTCGTAGGGAATACCTTCCGCCTTGGGCGCGCGGGACTTCTTGGATGTGAAGGCCAGCACCACCAGGGAGATGATGTAGGGCATCATATTATATACGGGGCTGGGGATGTTCATGGCCTTCAAGAACTCAAACCCGGCATATACGTTGGACAGCGCCCGGAACATACCAAACAGCAGCGCCGCCAGGGCAATGCGGGTGGGCTTCCACTGGCCGAAGATCATGACGGCCAGGGACAGGAAGCCGAAGCCTGCCACGCCGTACTCAAACCGCCACTCAGAAACGCCGGCGGTGATGAATACGATACCGCCCAGGCCACCCAGCACACCGGAAATGAGCACGCCGGCCCAGCGCATCTTATATACGTTGATGCCCACGGAGTTGGCCGCCTGGGGATGCTCGCCGCAGGCCATGAGCCGCAGGCCGAAGCGAGTCTTGTACAGCAGCACATAGGCCGCGATCAGCAGCAGCAGTGTCACCAGCATGAACCAGCTGAACTCGAAGGAACCAATGTTCACCAAAAAAGCTTTTTTTGCGCCGGCATACTGGATGGTGGAGGACACATCATCGGGGTTGGCCGCCGTGTTGATGGCCTTTACGATAACCGTTGCCCCTGCGATGCCCAGCATATTCAGCGCCGTACCTACAATGGTCTGGTCTGCCTTGAAGTTGATGCAGGCCACGGCCAGGAGGCTGGAATAAATCATACCTATCAGTGCCGCCGCCAGCAGAACCACCAGCAGCATCGCAAAGTGGGACGAGCCGCCGGGCATATACCGCATGGCCAGGGCACCGCCCAGGGCGCCCATGATCATAACACCCTCCAGGCCCAGGTTGATAACGCCCGAATGCTCTGAGAAGCAGCCGCCCAGGGCCACCAGAATCAGCACGGAGGCAAAGGTCAATGTATATTGCAGCAGCAGTATCATTACTGATCGCCTCCTTTCTCCGTATTCGCATCAGCAGGCGGGGTCTCGCTCTGCTCTCTTTTCTTCAGCGCAGCCTTCTCTTCCCGTTTGGAAATGGCGGAGTTCATGGCGTACTTCATGAACAGCACGAAGCCGCACAGGTAGATGATGAGGGCGGAGATCAGGTCGGAAATCTGTGCGCAGTACATAGTCTTATCCACATAGGCGCCACCGGCGGTGATATGCTGGATGAAGAAGGATGCCAAGATAGTGCCAAAGGGATTCAGGCCGCCCAGGAATGCCGCAGCGATGCCGTTAAAGCCCATGCCGGGCACCGAGGAGGTGGAGCACTGCCACTGCTCATACCCGGTGAGGTACAGCATGGCCGCGCCCATACCGGCCAGGGCGCCGGAAATGACCAGGGTCAGGATGATATTGCGTTTTTCCGCCATACCGCAGTACTTGGCGGCATTCTTATTGTTGCCGGTGGCCCGCAGCTCATAACCGAAACGGGTCTTTTCCAGCACGACCCACACAAGCACCGCCGCCAGGATGGACAGCGGCAGGGCCAGGCCCACATACTGGTTGTCGTTAAGCAGGCTGCCCAGGCCCAAGGTGGGCAGGACCGCCGAGGGATTCTTATGTGCCAGCACGAAGGTGTAGGGGCTGGTTTCCTCCTTCACATTGGTCAGCAGCATGTTGGTCAGATACAGCACGATCCAGTTGAGCATGATGCCGGAAATGACCTCATTGACGTTGCAGTAGGACTTCAGCAGGCCGGAAATAGCACCCAGAACCATGCCGCCCAGCATCGCCAGCAGCATGCAGGGCAGCCAGCCCCAGCCCCAGGCCAGGGCGGCGTACAGGCTCAGAGCCACGCCCGCGCAGTACTGACCCGCCGCGCCGATATTAAATAGTCCCACCTTGTAGGAAAAAAGGATGGAAAGCGCACACAGCAGAAGCGGTGCGGTCTTAACCAGGGTGTTGCCCAGGTATTTGGCCTGGGTCGCAGACTTGCTGTAGTTGAGGAAGTTCTTCATGACAGCGGCGATGGCCTCGCCGGCGCCGTTGGGATTGATGAACAGCAGAACGATGTAGCCGATAAGCAGGCCCAGCACCACGCAGGCCAAAGAGGCCAACAGCGACTGCACGCCGTTATTTTTAAAGAGATTCTTTTTCATTCCCTCACCTCATCTCTCTTGGCGCCGGCCATATACAGACCCAGCTCCTCCTGGGTGGTGGTCTTGGGATCCAGTTCGCCCACGATCTCGCCCTCATACATGACCAAGATGCGGTCCGGCACATCCATTACCTCGTCCAGCTCCAGGGACACCAGCAGCACCGCCTTGCCGGCGTCGCGCTGGGCCACCAATTCCTTATGCACGTTTTCAATGGCACCCACGTCCAGACCTCGTGTGGGCTGCACCGCCACCAGCAGCTCAGGATCCTTGTCGATCTCCCGGGCCACAATGGCCTTCTGCTGGTTACCGCCGGACATGCTGCGGGCCATAGTCACAGGGCCCTGGCCGCTGCGGATGTCATACTCGTCAATGAGCCTTTCGGCATACTTCCGGATATTGTCCCGGCGCAGGAAGCCCGCCTTGCTGGTGAACTCCGGCTCAAAATACCGCTCCAGCACCAGGTTGTCCTCCAAAGAATAGTCCAGCACCAATCCGTGCTTATGCCGATCCTCGGGAATGTGGGACATGCCCAGGATATTCCGCTTACGGATGGGCATATGGGTGATGTCCTGGCCGCAAAGGGTAATTTTGCCGGAAACCACCGGCTCCAGGCCCGTGAGACCGTACACCAGCTCCGTTTGGCCATTGCCATCGATACCGGCGATGCACACGATCTCGCCCTTGCGCACCTGAAAGCTCACATCCCGCACGGCGTTCTTTTTATGCAGCTTGCTGGCCACGGTCAGATGCTCCACGTCCAGCACCACGTCGCCGGGATTTGCAGGGCCCTTCACCACATGGAAATTCACATCATGGCCCACCATCATGGCGCTGAGCTGCTCCACACTGGTGTCCTTAGTCTCCACAGTGCCGATGTACTTACCCTTACGCAGCACAGTACAGCGGTCGGACACGGCCATGATCTCGTTGAGCTTGTGGGAAATGAACAGGATGGATTTCCCCTCTGCGGCCAAATTCCGCATGATCTCCATGAGCTCATCGATCTCCTGGGGGGTCAGCACGGCGGTAGGCTCGTCGAAAATGAGGATCTCGTTCTCCCGATACAGCATCTTCAGAATTTCGGTACGCTGCTGCATACCCACGGTGATGTCCTCGATGAGTGCATCGGGGTCAATCTTCAGCCCATACCGTTCACTGAGCTCCATAACCTTGGTACGGGCCTCTTTTTTCTGCAAAAAACCCATCTTTGTGGGCTCCACACCCATGATGATGTTATCCAGCACAGTAAAGCACTCCACCAGCTTAAAGTGCTGGTGTACCATACCGATACCCAGGGCATTGGCATCATTGGGGTCTTTAATGGACACCTCCACGCCGTCCTTTTTGATGATGCCCTCCTCAGCCTGGTACAGGCCGAACAGAACGCTCATCAGCGTAGATTTGCCCGCGCCGTTTTCGCCCAGCAGAGCATGGATCTCACCCTTCTTCAGCTGAAGCGTGATGTCGTCATTGGCGATGATACCGGGAAACCGTTTTGTAATGTGCAGCATTTCAATTGCATACGGTCTGTCCAATTTTTCGCCCTCCCTTCCGTTTTTATGGCCCGCCGCTATTTGCAGGATACGGGGACGGAAACCACAATAGATAGTATTAGTATACTATACTTTCCGCCATAATGTAAAGATGGATTATTGAAAATTACTATCTTTCTGCATTGGCTTCCTTTTTTGTGCCCATTTCTGAAAAAATTGCCCTCCTCCGGCTAAAAAGAACGGCTGCCGACTCCCGGATGACGGAAAAACAGCAAAACCGAAAAAAATGAAAGCCTTATGTTTTCGGGGGGGAGGTAGCGCGCACCTCCAACGCAGCAGGGGCACCTCTCCGTCGCCGTTCAGCTGCGGATATACGGCCGGAATGCGGCTGTCGCTTGCTGTCTTTCGGAAAGGGGACTTGCTGCCAAGTCCCCTTTCCGGAAAATAGGCGGTGGCGGAGTAAGTCCGGGTGTAGGTGGCGGTTGCATTCTCACTGGTGAGTGTCTCTACCTATCCACATAATAGGATCCCACCGCTCCTGCTGCATCATGTCACCATTATAGCCGGAAGCAAAATAGTCGTCAAGACAGAAAGAACAGTTCCTTCGGTTTGCAGCCTGATATTCTGAGTTGATTTTGCGGGTTCTGCGGAATAATTCCCGCTGCAGATAATCTCGGTTTTCTACAAAGGGTTTCTTCCATGCATAGAAATGCTCAGCGCCGGCGCATGGATCTCTTGACCCGTGTATTGATAATCGGCTGCCCTGCATGTGCCGGCGATATTATTGCACTATATACAAAAAGACCGATAGGCGGTTTTATCCCATCGGTCTTAGTGCGGCAATGGCCAAACGGCGATTTAAATTGAATATGACTCCTTTCCGCTTGTGTTCGCCGTTTGTTGCTGAAAAGCTCCTGATCAGGGAGCTTACAGCATTTTTATCCGTCACATTTGCGCAGAATGTGGTCCTATTTTCGCGGTCAATGAAAATATGGACAAGCACCGGAAACCCGCCTGAAAGCAAGCTTTTCCTGTGTTGTCCCAATTATAACACACTCACATGCCCTGGACGATGCCGCCGGTGGTCTGCAGCAGCTCCGGATCGGTAATGCGCAAGAGCAGATTGCGGGTGGTATCCTCATCGTGATAGACCTTGACGATCTGCACCTCGTACTCCCGAATCTCTTCTCCGCTGATGGTAGCGCGGATCACAGCCCGGCCGGGGGTCACCTCCTCCGCTGCGGCTATAGGCACAGCCTGGCTCTGAACAGGAAAGCTGCTGTCGGACACGGTTCCGAATATGCCGCCGTCACTGTTCACTGTCACCGTGCCAACATCCCGCTGCACAGAAAAATCGCCCTTGAGCTCGCCGGGCTCGCCCTTCTCTCCCTTTTTCACCGCTTTTACGGTGGTCTCCATAATGGAGCCGGAGCCAAGACTCATGAGCTGAGCGGTGTCTATATCGGTGATGCCATGGCCCAGAGCGCCAAAGCTGCCGCTCTCAGGGTCATAATAGGTCATGGTGCCGATGCCGGCCATGCTGTCGCGAATCCACGCGCCCAGACGCACACTGCCGTCATCGCCGCAGGCGGGCGTGATCTCCACGGTTTTATTCTCCCGCCCCCGCTGAAGCTCTATCTGTGCCGGCTGCGTACCGTTTTGCCGCAGAAGCTCCTGCAGATGCTCCGTAGATGCGATTTTTTTGCCGTTGAAGGTCAGGAGCAGATCGCCCTCCCGGATGCCGCATTTTTGGGCAGGGCTTTTCCCGCCCACGCCCTCCAGGGCGGACACATCCACCACCAGCACGCCGTTGGCAAAGAGCTTGATGCCCACCGCCTGGCCCAAGGGGATCACGGTTTTCTCCTGGGCGTATGCGCACTGCACACAGGCTGTAAGCGCCAGCACAGCCGCCGCGCACAGTGCTGCCATACGCCGCCAAAGGGACTTGCTTTTGGTTTCATACATGCAGCCACCCCTCGCTTTTTCATTTTTCTTGTCGCCGACGACATGCTTTACTTTGTGCCGAGTAAACAAAAAAATAAGCGGCAATTATAGGAGAATGTGACGCATTTTTCTGTGATCCCGTATGATAACTATTATGTAAAATAGTCGTATAAATTTGGATATTTTTCAAAAATTTGAACCGTCCTCCCCCCTTCTGGCCCCACAGGGTTATTGCTTTTCGGAGAAGGACACAGTATAATATATTGCATCTATTCACCCAATGGGAAAGAGGTTTCACGCCATGAGAATTACCGTAAAAGTAGGTACATCCACCCTGACCCACGCCACGGGTCGGCTGAACATCCAGCGCATTGAGAAGCTGTGTAAGGTGCTCAGCGATCTGAAAAATGCAGGCCATGAGATCATCCTCGTCTCCTCCGGCGCCATCGGCATGGGCGTTGGCAAGCTGAACCTGCCCGGCCGGCCGGCAGATATGCCCGGCAAGCAGGCTGCCGCTGCCGTAGGCCAGTGTGAGCTGATCTACACCTACGACAAGCTCTTCGGCGAGTATAACCACACCGTGGCACAGCTCCTGCTTACCGGCGAGGACATCAAAAACGGCCAGCGCAGCCAAAACGTGCGCAATACTCTCACCCGCTTGCTGGAGCTGGGCGCCCTGCCGGTCATCAACGAAAATGACGCCGTAGCCACGGACGAAATCGGCGTGGACAACACCATCGGCGAAAATGACACTCTCTCAGCTATAGTGGCCGCCGCCATCGGCGCGGACCTGCTGGTGCTGCTGTCAGACATTGACGGCCTTTATGATAGCGACCCTCACCAAAACCCAGGCGCCCGCATCATCCCCACTGTGAAAAATGTGGACGATCACATTTACGCCCTGGCTGGCGGCACCGGCTCCGCCCTGGGCTCGGGCGGCATGGTTACTAAGCTCAATGCCGCTGTCATCGCCACCGAGGCGGGCTGCGAAATGGTCATTTCTAACGGCAGCAAGCCTGAGTTGCTCTACGACATTGCTCAGGGAAAGCCCGTGGGCACAAGATTTTTGAGAAAGGAAGCCTAACGCCATGACAACCATGGAAATCATCCGCCGCACCCGCACCGCCAGAACCGATCTGCACACCCTAACGGCAGAGGGCAAAAACCGCCTGCTCCTGTCCATGGCAGAGAGTCTCCGCCGGCACACAATGGATATCCTTCGCGCCAACGCCCTGGATGTGGAGGCCGCTCGGGGCAAAATTTCCGATGTGATGCTGGACCGTCTGCGGCTGGATGAGGGCCGCATCGCCGCCATGGCCGACGGTATATGCGCCGTGGCCCAGCTGCCCGACCACACGGGCCGCATCCTGTCCGAAACGAAGCATCCCAACGGCATGATCATCTATAAAAAACAGGTACCCCTGGGCCTGGTGGCCATCATCTATGAAAGCCGTCCCAATGTTACCTCCGATGCGGCGGCTTTGGCCATTAAGAGCGGCAATGTCTGCGTTCTGCGCAGCGGCCGCGAGGCCATCGGCAGTGCCCAGGCTATCACCGCTGCCCTCAAGGAGGGCATCTCCGCTGTAGGCGGCAACCCGGATATCCTCAATATTTTGGAGGACACCAGCCACGACAGCGCCCGTCAGTTGATGCAGGCCAAGGGCCTGGTGGACCTGCTCATTCCCCGGGGCGGTGCGGGCCTTATCCGTGCCTGTGTGGAAAATGCCACCGTCCCCTGCATCGAGACCGGCACCGGCATCTGCCATGTCTATGTGGATGAATTTGCCGATCTGGAAAAAGCTGTAAAAATTATCATCAACGCCAAAACCAGTCGTCCCTCCGTCTGTAACGCCGAGGAGGTCTGCCTGGTCCATAGGGCTGTGGCAGAAAGATTCCTGCCTATGCTGAAAAAAGCCCTGGTGGACGACCGCCAGGCGGCGGGCCAAATCCCCGTGGAGCTGCGCCTTGACCCGGCGGCAGCCCGGATCATCCCCGGCACACCCGCCACTGACCGGGATTTTGACACGGAATTCTTAGACTATATTCTGGCCGTGGCCGTGGTAGACAGCGTAGACGCCGCCATCGCCCATATTTTGCAGCACTCCACCGGCCACAGCGAGGCCATCGTCACGGAAAATGCCGAAAACGCCCGGCGCTTTGAGGACGAAACGGACAGCGCCGCCGTTTATGTCAACGTCTCCACCCGCTTCACCGACGGCGGCGAATTCGGCCTGGGCTGCGAAATGGGCATCTCCACTCAAAAGCTCCACGCCCGGGGGCCCATGGGCCTGGATGAGCTGAGTACCTATAAATATATCATCTGCGGCAACGGCCAGATCCGCTGACACTCCCTCGCCGCTCTCTCATACATAAAACGACCGCCCCCGTCAGTTTCGGGGGCGGTCGTTTTATGTATGGGTTTATTATTTGTTCAGGAACTCATCGATGGACTTGGCGCCCAGCTTGCCGGCACCCATGGCCAGGATGACGGTGGCGGCACCGGTAACGGCATCGCCGCCGGCGTAGACGCCCTCACGGGAGGTGAGGCCATCCTCATTGACAATGATGCAGCCCTTCTTATTGACCTCCAGGCCCTTGGTAGTGGCCTTGATAAGGGGGTTGGGGGTGGTGCCCAGGGACATGATGACGGCATCCACAGGAAGGTCGAACTCGCTGCCCTTCTTCTCCACAGGGCGGCGGCGGCCGGAGGCATCCGGCTCACCCAGCTCCATCTCAATGCAGGTCATGGATCTCACACAATCCTGCTCGTCGCCCAGGATCTCCACGGGGTTATTCAGGGTCTTGAAGATGACGCCTTCCTCGATAGCGTGCTCCACCTCCTCGTGACGGGCAGGAAGCTCCTCCATACCGCGGCGGTACACCACATACACCTCGGCGCCCAGACGCTTGGAGCAGCGGGCAGCGTCCATAGCCACGTTGCCGCCGCCGACAACAGCGACCTTCTTGCCCTTGAGGTCCATAATGGGGGTGTCGGAGTCGGGCTTATAGGCCTTCATCAGATTGATACGGGTGAGGAACTCGTTGGCGGAATACACGCCCTTGAGATTCTCACCGGGGATGTGCATAAACATGGGCAGACCCGCGCCGGAGCCCACAAACACGGCCTCAAAGCCGTTTTCCTCCATCAGCTCGTCGATGGTGATGGTGCGGCCCACAACGATGTTGGTCTCCACCTTCACGCCCATGGCCTTGAGCCCGTCCACTTCCTTCTGCACGATGGTCTTGGGCAGACGGAACTCGGGAATGCCGTACACCAGCACGCCGCCGGCCAGGTGCAGGGCCTCGTACACGGTAACATCATAGCCCTTCTTGGCCAGGTCGCCGGCGCAGGTAAGGCCGGCAGGGCCGGAGCCTACAACAGCTACCTTATGGCCGTTGGACTGGGGCTTTTCGGGGGCCTCGGTGCTGTGGGCGTTGTGCCAATCGGCCACGAAGCGCTCCAGGCGGCCGATACCCACGGCCTCACCCTTCTTACCCCGGACGCAGTGCATCTCGCACTGACTCTCCTGGGGGCAGACGCGGCCGCACACGGCGGGCAGGGAACTGGTCTGATGGATCACCTGATAGGCGCCCTCATAGTCCTTTTCCACGATCTTTTGAATAAACTCGGGGATGCGGACATTTACGGGGCAGCCGTTTACACAGGGGTGGGCCTTGCAATTCAGGCACCGGGCAGCCTCGTCCAGAGCCTGCTCCTCAGTGTAGCCCAGGGCCACCTCCAGAAAGTTATGATTGCGGACGTTGGGGTCCTGAGAAGGCATAGGATTCTTATCCTGACGCATATTCACAGCCATCTTACTTTACCTCCTTCTTAAAGAGGTTGCAGACCTCTTCGTGCTTATGCACCTCGAAATCGTGATACATCTGATTGCGCTTGACAGCCAGGTCCCAATCCACCTTCTGCCCGTCGAAGTCGGGGCCGTCCACGCAGGCGAACTTGGTCTCGCCGCCTACGGTCAGGCGGCAGCCGCCGCACATGCCGGTGCCATCGATCATGATGGGGCTCATGGAGACAGTGGTGGGCATGCCATAGGGCGCTGTGGTCTTGCAGACAAACTTCATCATGACCATGGGGCCGATGGCGAAAATCTCGTCATACACGTTGCCGGCGTCCAGCAGCTCCTTCAAGGCCTCAGTAACCAAGCCCTTCTGGCCATAGGAGCCGTCATCGGTGCAGACCTTCAGGACGGAGGAAACGGCCTTGAACTTATCCTCCAGAATCACCACATCCTTGCTCTTAAAGCCCACCACGGCGTGGACCTCGGCCCCGCAATCGTGGAACTTCTTCAGCACCGGATAGGCGATGGCGCAGCCGACGCCGCCACCCACTACGCAGACCTTTTTCTTGCCCTCAGTCTCAGTGGGCTTACCCAGAGGACCGACGAAATCGTGCAGGCAATCACCCTGCTCCTTGTGGCTGAGCTTTTCCGTGGTGGCGCCCACGGTCTGCACAATGATCGTAACGGTGCCCTTTTCCCGGTCATAGTCATGGATGGTGATGGGAATACGCTCGCCATTTTCATCCACCCGCAGGATGATGAACTGGCCCGGCTGTGCCTTCTTGGCCACCATGGGAGCCTCGATCTCATACAGGATCACAGTCGGCTTCAAGGCTGTTTTTGTAACAATGCGATACATACGTTATCTTCCTTCCTCGTTGAGTTCTTTTGGAAAAATACTGTCTTACTTGCCGGAAGTTTGTTCCAGGGTTTATTTTAACATTAAATTTTCATTCCGTCAATTGCTCCGCCCAACATCTCCGGCGAGAATCGTCACCTTTCGGCCCTCGATCCGCACCTCGCCGCCGTCGCGCATTTTCTTCAGCTCCCGCATCATGGCGCTGCGGTCGGTGGATATGTAGTCCGCCAGGGCACTGAGGGAAAAGGGCAGGTTGAAGCTTCCGCCGTTTTTGGCCTGCTGCAGAGAGAAATAGCACAACAGCTTATCCCGGATGCTGCGGCGGCTAAGCACCTCCACCCGCTCAGACAGGGCCGATGCCTTCTCGCTGATAAGGTGGAACATATTCTCTATCATGCGGTTGTGATGGCCGCAGTTTTTTTCACACCGGTTCTCCAGCTTTTCCTCCGGAAAAAACCAAACGCAGCAGGGCTTTTCACATGTCACGTCCACGCTGTCGCCCAGCACGTTGCGAAACATGAGCATCTCCCCAAACACACCCCCGGGCTGCAGATGCTCTAAAATGGTGCGGTCTCCCCGCTGATCCACCCGCTCCACAATGGCCGAGCCTGTTGCCAGCACGCCGATGGTGCGGCGGCCGGAATCAAAATCGTAGACCAGCTCCTCGGGCTTGAAGCACCGCTCCTGCACCCCGAAGCACTCGTAGATGCGCCGGCACTCCTCCGGTGAGATTCCGTCAAATACCGGCGTTTGGGGAATGGTCATAGTCCGCCTCCCTTTCCGGGCTGTCTGCGCCGCAGCGCAGGCCCCTTTTATCTCTCTTATGGCCGATGATAACATACACGATGATATACACCACACCGCCCCAGGCAAAACCTGCCGCCAGGTCTATGAAGGCGTGCTGCTTCACCAGCAGCGTAGACGCTGCAATGATGGCAAACCATACGGTACCCAGGACCTGCCAGACCCGCTTCAGCTTCGGCGAGTGCCACATGGCGGCAATAGCTGCCACCACACCCAGCACATGAACGCTGGGAAACACATTGGCATTATTATCGGCGGCCCAGGTCATCTGCAGGATCCAGGTGCAGATATTATGCCGGGGCAGCACCGCCGGGCGCAGGTCCTGTCCGTTGGGCACGAGAAAGCAAAAGAGGGTGGCGGTGGTGTAGGCGATGGCGATAAACCACATATACCGCCGGAAGCTCTCCGGATCCTTTACAATGAAAAACACACCCAGTACAAACAGCAGGATGCTCCAGCTGTTGTAGGGGATGACGAAATACTCACAGAAGGGGATGTAGTTGTCAATAGCGGTCTGGGTGGCCCAGTAATTGTCGGTGACCACATGCTCCACAGTGAAGTACATAATCAAATATACCGGCATATATAGGCCCCACCACATATGGGGATGGGTTTTAATGAATTGCTTGATTTTTTGCATGAATATCCTCCAACGCAGCTATACCGGCGAAAAATCCTTTACCTTTTCCGCCTGTGGGCAGCAAGCTTAGCGAGGTCTTTTAGAGAAGCGGACGCCGCAGGGCTGCAAATAAGCACCCTGCCATTATAACACATTTCCCGGCAGATGCCATAGGGAGAAACAGAAATATCACAGTTTTTTAACATTTTTTAAATGCGGCGACTTGCGGAAAGGGCCGTTCTTATATTATACTGTATGCATCTGTCAAATTTTGAGGAGGACGCAGTATGCTGCTGAACCGTGAAAACAAAGAAAACCGCCAGGTGGTGCTGACCATCCAGGTGGAGCAAAGCGCCTGGGAAAAGGCCCTGGAGGACGCTTATGAGCAGAGCAAGTCTCTTTTTAAAAAAGAGGACGGCTCCTTGCCCACCCGTCAGGAAATGGAGGAAAAGCACGGCGCGGATGTGTTCTATCAGGATGCGGTGAACAGCACCTTCCCCGTGGCTCTGGTGGAGGCCGTGCGCCAGGAGGACATCAGCGTGGCCGGGGCCCCGGAGCTGAGCGTAGAGGCCATCGGCCCCGAGGGCTATGTATTCACCGCCCTTATTGACCTGTATCCGGAGGTGAAGCTGGGCCAGTACAAGGGGCTCTCCGCCCCCCGGCCTCAGGTGGAGCTGTCCGATGACGACGTTACCGCCGCCATTGACGAGTATCTGCAGGGCCACCTCACCGAGGAGCACCCGAAAAAGGCCGCCATGGGCGACGAGGTGGTGCTGGACTTTGAGGGCTTTGTAAACGGCGTTCCCTTTGAGGGGGGCAAGGCCGAGGAATATCCCCTGCTGCTGGGCAGCGGCTACTTTATCCCCGGGTTTGAGGAGCAGGTGGCCGGCATGGCCGTGGGCGACGAGCGGGATATCCCCGTCACCTTCCCCACCCAGTACGCCCCGGAGCTGGCGGGCAAGGACGCAGTGTTCCACATCAAGGTCCACAAGATCACCCGCCGGGCAAGGCCCGTCATGAGTGAGGAATTTGCCAAAGCCCAGGGCTTTGCCGATGCCTCCGCCCTGCGCCGGAGCATCATGGAGCAGGCCGTGCGCAATAAGCAGCAGGAGGCCGCCGATGCCTACGCCGATGCCCTGGTGCAGCAGGTCATCGAGGGCATGGAGGTGGAGATCCCGGAGCGGATGGTCACCTGCCAGCTGGATGGGCTCATGCATGACTTAGAGCAGCAGCTGATGCAGCAGGGCGCCACCATGGACGCCTATCTGGAGATGGCCGGTATCACCCGGGAGGACCTGCGCCGCCAGGCGGAAGCCAGCGCCCGGGCCTCCGTGGAATTTGAGCTGGCCATGACGGAAATTGCCCGGCTGGAGGATATCCGCTTCACTGACGCGGAGCTGGAGGAGAAATACACCCAGATGTCCGCCCTCTACGGCATGACCCCGGAGCAGCTGAAGCAGAACCTGCCCATAGAGCGCCTGACCCACGACCTGCGCCTGGCCCGGGCCCGGGCCATTGTGGTGGACAGCGCCAAGCCTCTCTGATATATTTTTCAACTAAAACCGCCCCCGTCTGCCGGACGGGGGCGGTTTTGGTCAAGACGTAGTTTTCTTCCCCGGGGTGAGCTTGCGCTTGTTGCCCTGCTCATCCACGATCCAGGTGTTGTCCAGCTCCCGGCGGAGGTTGCCCATGATGCTGTTTAGGTACTCCTGCCGCAGGGCGGCCCGCTCCTCGGTCTCCTCCGGGGTCAGGCCCTGAGGGGTCTTGGCCTTGCGGGCCAGCTCGTTGATCCGTTCTATTTTCTTCTGTTCCATAGAATCGCTCCTTATATAAATCGTTTCATCGTAATGCCCGTGCGGCCCTTGCGGCTCTGTCCGCCCACCTCCGCCAGGCAGCACTTGCCCAGGCCCCGGATTGTCAGCACATCCCCCTGCTCCACCGAAAAATCCGGCCTGATGCAGGGCATCCAGTTCACCTCCGCCTTACCGCTGCGGATCAGCTCCGCCGCTGCGCTGCGGCTGATGGAAAAGCCCGCGGCGGCCACGCTGTCCAGCCGCAGGGAGGCCACAGTGTCCCGAATCAGCTTCACCGGCTGCTCCGGCACGGCAATCTCCTCCAGCCCGATCTCCGCCACGCGCAGAGGCACCCGGCCCGCCTGCTTCCATTCCCGCAGGAGGAAGTCCGCCACGCTGCTGCCCACCAGCACATCCGCCCAGTGGGGCGACACCAGAATATCCCCCACCTTCTCCCGTGTCAGGCCCAGGCCCATAAGGCTGCCTAAAAAATCCCGATGGGTGGGGTGGTCCGTCTCATAAAACCGGCACCGCAGGCACCGCACCGCCGTTTCGTCCGGTCCATCCATCCAATCCGGCAAAAAGTGCAGCTGCCGGCGCTGGGCCCCCTCGCAGCCGCCCCAAAAGGCAAATCCCTCCCGATCGCCCAAGGCCTGTATCAGCTGCCCGGCCAAGGCCTGCTCATGGGGAGAGAGAAATCCGCTCGCCTCCGGCACGTTCCGGATGCGGCAGCGCTCCCAGCCGTCCCACAGGCGGCCCAGCAGCACCCGCTCCTCCGCCGAGGCGGAGAGTTTATCCAAAAGCTCCCTGCGGTTCAAAACCATTCCTCCCGTAGTTTGTGGTAAAAACGCCCTGCCAAAGCAGGGCGTTTTAAAATTTTTACACTCAGTTAACTCGGACGATGCAGGTCAGCGTCTGCCCGTCTACCGTAGCAGTGAGATTGGTTACTCCCGAAGCAACGCCTTTTACCATGCCTGAAGAATCCACCGTAGCAATGGAACTGTCTGCTATGCTCCAAGTCACAGCAGAATCCGTACCCTGTACTTTCATGAGCGCTTCTTTACCAGCTTCGATAGTAACATCATCTACTACTCTTTCGCTATATGCAGAATAAATGGCCAAATCGCTCGGCGTATCCGGCGTAACGGGATCCGTCGGCTGATCCACCGCTGCCGTCACCGCCACGCGGCAGGTGGCCGTGGTGTCCGCCGCCGAGGCCGTTATCACAGCGCTGCCAGTACTCACGGCCTGCACGGTGCCGTTGGCGGAGACGGTGGCCACGGACTCATCGCTGCTGGAGAAGGCCACCTTGTCCGCGCCGGAAACTGTAAGCGCAAAGCTGCTGCCCACGGTAAGCTCCACACTGGTTTTATTCATGGTCAGCACGGCGGGCTCGGGGGTGGGGGCATCCTTTTCGCCGGTAAAAAATGCCGTGATCTGGTTGCCGAATATGGTATAGGCCGCCAGGCCCAGCACCAGCACCAGGCACACGATCACCACGCCGCCGCCCACCTTGGGCTTGGCCCGGCCGCCGCCGGTGCGGTGCCCGGCGCTTTTCACGGGCTTGCTGCTATGGCGCTCTTCATCCTCTTGGCAGAAGGGGCAGGTTTTATATGTATCGGAGAACATCTCTCCGCATTTCGGGCATTTCAGCAGACGCATTGTATATCCTCCCAGGCAAATTCTCTATGTTCTATTATACGGTTTTCTCCCCATGCGTCAACTGAAAAACATGGAAATTCATCCTTTTTTTACATTGTTCCTTGCTTTTGTCCACTCAGTTTTCTATAATAGAATAAAATGTATTGAAGCGGAGGGTCATCGCCTATGCACACCATGATCATCGGCATCGCCGGGGGCACCGGCAGCGGCAAAACCACCCTGACGGACCACCTGGCCGCCCACTTCAGCCCGGCCATCAGCGTGGTGCATCATGACAACTATTATAAGCGCCAGGACGTCCCCTTTGAGGTGCGCTGCCAGCAAAACTACGACCATCCCGATGCCTTTGACACGGATCTGATGGTCCAGCAGCTAAAGGAGCTGAAGGCCGGCCGCACCATTCGCTGCCCCGTGTACTCCTATGCCGACCACAACCGCACCGATGAAACGTTGCTCATCCGGCCCGCCCCGGTGATTATCGTAGAGGGCATCCTCATTTTCCACGACCCCCGGCTGCGGCAGCTGATGGATATCCGCATCTTTGTGGAGACCGATGCCGACGTGCGCATCCTGCGCAGGGCTCTGCGGGATGTGGAGGAGCGGGGCCGCTCCATGCAATCCATTGTGCAGCAATACCTCACCACCGTCAAGCCCATGCATGAGCAGTTTGTGGAGCCCACGAGAAAATATGCCGACATTGTGGTGCTGGAGGGCGGGCACAACCTGGTAGCCCTGGATCTCATTATGCAGCGCATTGCCGGCCACATTGCGGAAAATCCGCCGGAGGATGCAACATGAGCGGAGGCAGGCTCCTTCGGTACTCCTTGGCGGGGCTGTGCATCGCTTTGGCAGTGTTCTTCCTGTTGCCCTTGGCCATCGGTGCGCACCATATCGGGATGTTTTTCCCGGCGGCGGTGCTGGGTGTCCTGGCGTGGATGCTCCTGCGCCCCCAAAAGCTCAAAATGCTGCTCACCGGCAAGGGCCGCATCCTGTGGCGCAGCCTGCTGGCGCTTTTCGCCGCGGGCCTGCTGTGCGTGGCCGTGATCCTGGGGCTGATGGCTCGTCAGGCGGCGGACCGGCCCGAGGCCGCAGGGCCCTGCACGGTGCTGGTGCTGGGGTGTGAGGTCCGGGGCCTTCGGCCCAGTAAGATGCTGGCCGCCCGCATCGACAGCGCCTACGATTATCTCACCGCCAATCCCGAAGCAGTGTGCGTGGCCTGCGGCGGCATGGCTGACGACGAGATCATCACCGAGGCCCGGTGCATCCGGGACGAGCTGGTGCGCCGGGGCATCGACCCGGGGCGGATCTATCTGGAGGAAAAGTCCCTGAACACCCGGCAGAACATCTCCTATGCCGCGGACATCATCCGGGCAAACAGCCTGCCCACGGAGGTAGCCGTGGCCAGCGACAATTTTCATCAGCTACGGGCGGCCGTATATGCCCGCGGCAGCGGCCTGGAGGCCCAATCCCTGGGCTGCCGGTCCTACTGGCTTTTGGGCCCCGGCTACTGGGCCAGGGAGGTCATTGCCGTAGCCGCCGCCTGGGCCTTCGGGCGATAAAGCGATAGTGATTTGTATATTTTGCCCGGTTTATACAAATAGGAGTCAAAAGCTTCATGGCACTTGTATCCGCAGACTATAGGCTTTTTTCTTGCAAGGCTCTTTGGATTTTGCGGCGATCTCAAAAAAAGCAGACGGCTGACTATGTCAGCCGTCTGTTTTTTCAGAAGGAAAATACCACGCCCACCACGGCGGAAGCCAGGATGAACAAAATAGGATGCAGGCCCTTGGTGGGCTTCACCCATCGGGTGAGGACCAGCAGCACAGCTGCAAGAAGGACGGCCTTCCAGTTCAGCGCAGCCAGGCCCGTCATGCCGCTGTTGAGCAGGGCCACTCCCGCCACACTGAGACCCGCCGCCGCCACCATGGCCGCCGAAGCCGGGCGCAGGCCGTAGAACACGCTCTGGACGATGCGGCTGTCCCGGAAGCTGCGCAGAAACGCGGCGATGATCAAAATGACGATGATAGACGGCGTTATCAGGCCAATGGTAGCAATGACCGCCCCCAGAACGCCCCCCACCTGGAAGCCCACATAGGTAGCCATATTCACACCGATGGGGCCCGGAGTGGACTCGGACACTGCCAGCATATCGGCGATTTGGGAGGTGGTGAACCAATCCGGATGCCGGGCGGACATATCATAGAGGAAGGGCAGGGTGGCCATGCCGCCGCCGACGGCAAAAAGGCCGGTCTTAAAATACTCGTAAAACAGCAGCAGATAGATCATTTCTTCTCCCTCCCCTTCACGGCCTGAAGCACTACGCCCGCCAGACCCGCCGCCAGCACATACAGAATGGGCGACACATCGAGAACGAAGGACAAAACCAGGATCACCCCGAAAATCCCCCAGCACCAGGCATCCTTCATAGCGCCCTTCACCAGCTTCAGCACGGCATTAAAGATCAGCACGCACACGCACACCCGGATGCCTGCAAAGGCGTGCTGCACCCAACTAAAGTGGGCGTAGGCGGTGATGACCTTGGCCAAGGCGGAGATGATGATAAGGGACGGGAACACTACCCCCAGGGTTGCTATGATGCCGCCGGCGACCCCGGCGTGTTTCTGCCCCACAAAGGTGGCAGTGTTCACGGCGATGACACCCGGGGTACACTGGCCGATGGCGAAATAGTCCGTCAGCTCCTCGTCGGTGGCCCAGCCCTTTTTCTCCACCACCTCACGCTGCAATATAGGCAGCATGGCGTAGCCCCCGCCAAAGGTCATAACGCCCACCTTGGCGAAGGTGTAAAACAGCTCCCAAAGATCTTTCAGCATTGTTATCACTCCGTATATCCATAAAGTCCGCGCACCGACACCTCGCCGCTGCGCACGGTCTCCTCTGTTCCGTCCTCATGGCGCACCACCAGACCGTACCGCTCATCAATTCTCAGGGCCTGCACCGTCTCCCGGGTATCGCCCCGAAGAAGGCGCACGGTCCTGCCTATATTCAGGCAGGCCGCCCGATAGTCTGCCAGCCATCTTTCCGGGGCAAACAGCACCTCCCGGCGCAGGTAGTCCATCTCCTCCAGCAGGGCCGCCGCCAATTGGGCCCGGCAGACCCTCCCGCTCAGGGACAGGTCCAGAGAGGTGGCAATGTCCGCCACCTCGCCGGCGAAATCCTCCGGCTGCTGGTGAACATTGATGCCGATGCCCACCACCACATGTGACACATGGCCGCTCTCGCCCTCCAGGGACATCTCCGTGAGGATGCCCGCCAGCTTACGCCCCCCCAGCACCAGGTCATTGGGCCATTTGATCTGCGGCCGGACACCGGTCACCCGCTGAATGGCGCGGCAGACAGCCACAGCGCTGAGAGCCGTCAGCGGCAAAAGCTCCTCCGGGGCGCAGTCGGGCCGCCAAAGAACAGAGAAAAACAGGCCCTTGCCTGCCGGGGACTGGAAGCTGCGGCCCCGGCGTCCTCGGCCCGCCGTTTGGCAATCCGCCAGCACCGCCGTTCCGTCGGGAGTCCCCTCCAGAGCCAGGCGGCGGCAGAAAGAGTTGGTGGAGTCCACCGTCTCCAGCACATGGAGATTCTCCCGAGTCCGGTGTAAATACTGCTCCACCGTCTCCCGGGAGAGGAAATCCGGTGCGCCTATGAGCCGGTAGCCCCGGCCTGTGCGGGCCTCAATGTCGTACCCCTGACGGCGCAGAGCCTCCACCGCCTTCCATACGGCGGCCCGGCTGATGCCCAGGGTCCGGCTCAGCTCCTGACCGGAGAGATAGTCTCCGCTCTCCTGCAGAGCCCGGCACACACGCTGCTGACTCATGTTTCCTTCCTCCCCTCCACAAAAATATGTATTCTCACGCTCCGGGCGGACAGGGTCGCCCGCCTCTACAACGATCCCGATCCCCCTCGTAGGGCGGGGTGCCCTCACCCCGCTGCGTGTATGACAAGGCGTGCGTGCAAGGGGACCACAGATTGCCACGACCGGTTTGCGAACCGGTCTCGCAATGACATCTTTTTTTGACAAAGAGAGTGTACCACCGCAATTTGAAATTGTAAACCAAATTTATATTAAAGGATTGACAAGTTTCTTTTTTTATTGTATTGTAAACCAAAACAGTTTGCGGAGAGGTTTACAAATATGCATCAAAAAACGAAAATGCTTGCCCGGGCAGCCCTTTTAGCGGCCCTGACCGCCGTGGGAGCGTTCATTAAAATCCCCTTGGGCTACTCCTCCATCACTCTGCAATTCTTCTTCACGGCCATGGCCGGGTGCCTGCTGGGGCCTTATTGGGGCGCGGCCAGCCAGGGCGTGTATGTGCTTCTGGGCCTGGTGGGCCTGCCCATTTTCACCCTGGGCGGGGGCTTTGGCTATGTGCTTCAGCCCACCTTCGGCTTTCTGCTGGGGCTTATCCCCTCGGCCCTGGTCATTGGGCTTATTACAAGGAAAAGCCTTAGGCCCCTGCGCATTATCCTGGCCTGCGCAGCGGGCCTGGCCACCCTCTACGCCGTTGGCCTGCCATACATGGGATTGATTCTCAATGTGTACCTGGGCAAGGGCTGGAGCCTGGGGCGGCTGCTGCGGGATGGGATGCTCCTGTTCCTCCCCGGAGACGCCCTGAAAATCGCCGTGGCGGCAATTCTGTTTCCCAAGCTATCAGTTTTTTTCGACAAAAAACAGTGAGCTTTTCGGTTTAGAATTGGACTTACTCCTAATTGCCTTTTGTCATTTGCCGCCGTATAATGTTCGAGATGAAATTTGAAGGGAGGCGACGACATGACCTTTTCTAACGCAAAAAAGAAATGCCCGATTGTTGGCGCCTCTGTTTTCATTTCTATATTTCCTTTTTGACCGGTATTTTTACCGGTCAATTTTTTTGCCGGTTTACAATTAAAAATGTAAATAAAATGAAGGAGGAGTTTCCCATGAAGAAGAAACACAACTTAGGCAATGAGGCCGTCTACGACGCCCGCACTCTGGGCCTGCCCCGGATGCTGGTGCTGGGCCTGCAGCATCTGTTCGCCATGTTCGGCGCCACGGTGCTGGTGCCCATCCTGGTGCAGAGCTACGGTCTGCCGCTCTCCATCCAGACCACCCTGCTGTTTGCGGGTCTGGGTACGCTGCTGTTCCATGTTTGCACCAAGCTGAAGGTCCCGGCCTTCCTGGGCTCCTCCTTCGCCTTCCTGGGCGGCTTCGAGGCGGTAGCCAAGCTGGATGTGGGCAAGTTCGCCACCATGACCGGTGAGGAAAAGCTCCCCTACGCCCTGGGCGGCATTGTCATCGCCGGCGGGCTGTACCTGGTGCTGGCCCTGCTGTTCAAGCTGGTGGGCCCCCAGAAGGTCATGCGCTTCTTTCCCCCCATCGTCACCGGCCCCATCATCATCCTTATCGGTCTGAACCTCTCCGGCACCGCCATCTCCAATGCCTCCACCTGCTGGTGGCTGGCTCTGGTGGCCATCGCCATCATCATCGTGGCCAACATCTGGGGCAAGGGCATGGTAAAGATCATCCCCATCCTGCTGGGTGTGGTGGGCAGCTACATTGTGGCCCTCATCGCCGGTCAGGTGGATTTCACCGAGGTAGGCAAGGCCGACTTTGTGGGCCTGCAGCAGTTTGTCATCGCCAAGTTTGACCTGACCTCTATCCTGGTCATGGCTCCCATCGCCATCGCCGCCATGATGGAGCACATCGGCGATATGTCCGCCATCTCCTCCACCACCGGCACGAACTTCATCGCAGACCCCGGCCTGCACCGCACCCTCCTGGGCGACGGCCTGGCCACGGTGGTGGCCGGTATGTTCGGCGGCCCCGCCAACACCACCTACGGTGAGAATACCGGCGTCCTGGCTCTGAGCAAGGTCTACGATCCCCGGGTCATCCGCCTGGCAGCCCTGTACGCCATCATCCTCTCCTTCTCCCCCAAGTTTGACGCCCTGGTCAACTCCATCCCCACGGCCATCGTGGGCGGTGTCAGCTTCGTGCTGTACGGCATGATCTCCGCTGTGGGTGTACGCAATGTGGTGGAGAACAAGGTAGACCTGACCAAGTCCCGGAACCTGATCATCGCCGCGGTGATCTTCGTCAGCGGCCTGGGCTTCAGCTCTACCGGCGGCATCACCTTCACCGTGGGCGGCGCGGACATCACCCTCACGGGCCTGGCCATCGCGGCCCTGTGCGGCGTGGTCCTCAACGCCATCCTCCCCGGCAACGATTACAAGTTCGGCACCGATCCTCAGGGCGACAAGTCCGCCGACCTGGGCAGCTACTAAGGCAAGACAAAAAATACCCAAACAGGAGGCGGAATAGACCGCCTCCTGTTTTTTGCGGAAGGGACCTACGGCCAGGCACAGGGCCCCGCCCCTACGCACCCCATGATGGACTTCCGTAGGGCGGCGTGCCCTCACACCGCCGCAAAGGACGGACAGTGTCGTTCGCCCCTACGGATGGATTTGGGGCCGATGCAACCGGGCCGATGTGGGCATCGGCCCCTACGAAGGTTTCCCTCTCAAAAAAGTCCGAGCGCCCCATTTTTGGGGCGCTCGGTGCTTTTGGATTTTGATTTTTACTTCTTGGCCTTGCTGTCCACCACCTGGCGGAGCAGGGCGGCAAACGCATCCAGGGACATGGCGCCCAGGTCACCGTCGGCCCGGTGCCGGGGAGAGACGGTTCCGTTTTCCATGTCGCGGTCGCCTACCACTACCATGTAGGGCACCTTCTCCATCTGCGCATCGCGGATCTTCTTGCCGATCTTCTCGTTGCGGTAGTCCACCTCCACCCGGAAGCCCTGACTCTCCAAGGCCTTGGCTGCATCGGCGCAGTAGTCGGCAGCCCGGTCAGTGACGGGCAGGAAGCGCACCTGCTCGGGTGCCATCCAGGTGGGCAGGGCGCCGGCATACTCCTCAATGAGGTAGGCCAGGGTGCGCTCATAGCAGCCCAAGGAGGTACGGTGGATGATGTACGGCAGGGCCTTCTCGCCGTTTTCGTCAATATAGTACATACCGAAGCGCTGGGCCAGGAGCATATCGATCTGGATGGTGACCAGGGTATCCTCCTTGCCGAACACATTCTTATACTGAATATCCAGCTTGGGGCCGTAGAAGGCGGCTTCGTCGATGCCGATCTCGTACTTCACGTCCAAATCGTCCAGTATCTGGCCCATGACGCGCTGGGCCTCGTCCCACTGCTCCTTGGTGCCCTCGTACTTGTTGTTGGGGTTGGCGGGGTCCCACTGGGAGAAGCGGAAGGTACATTTATCCAGCAGGCCCACGGTGCCCAGGCAGTACTTGGCCAGCTCCAGGCAGCCCTTGAACTCCTCCTCCAGCTGGTCCGGGCGCAGCACCAAATGGCCCTCGGAAATAGTGAACTGGCGGACGCGGATAAGGCCGTGCATCTCGCCGGAATCCTCGTTGCGGAACAGGGTAGAGGTTTCACCCAGGCGCATGGGCAGATCGCGGTAGGAGCGTTGGCGGTTCAGATACACCTGGTACTGGAAGGGGCAGGTCATGGGCCGCAGGGCGAAGCACTCCTTGGTCTCGTCGTGGGGGTCGCCCAGGATGAACATACCGTCCAGATAGTGGTCCCAGTGGCCGGAGATTTTATAAAGCTCCCGCTTGGCCATGAGGGGGGTCTTGGTCAGCAGGTAGCCGCGCTTCTGCTCAACATCCTCCACCCAGCGCTGTAAAAGCTGAATGACCCGGGCGCCCTTGGGCAGCAGAATGGGCAGGCCCTGTCCGATATAGTCCACGGTGGTGAAGTACTCCAGATCCCGGCCCAGCTTATTGTGGTCGCGCTTGAGGGCCTCCTCCCGCTGCTTCAGATACTCGTCCAGCTCCTCCTTTTTGGGAAAAGCCACAGCGTAGATACGCTGAAGCATCTTGCGGTTGCTGTCGCCGCGCCAATAGGCGCCGCAGCACTGGGTCAGCTTGATGGCATTACCCTTGATGCGGCCGGTGGAGTCCAGGTGGGGGCCCGCGCACAGGTCTACGAACTCGCCCTGCTTATAAAATGAGATGTGTGCGTCGGCGGGCAGATCGTTAATAAGCTCCACCTTGTAGGGCTCGTCCTTCTCCTGCATGAAGGCAATGGCCTCGGCCCGGGGCAGCTCGAAGCGCTCCAGCTTCAGCTTTTCCTTGCAGATCTTGCGCATCTCCGCCTCCAGGGCGTCCAGGTGCTCCTGGGTAAAGTTGAAGGGGGCGTCGAAGTCGTAGTAAAAGCCGCCCTCGATGCTGGGACCAATGGCCAGCTTCACCTCCGGATACAGGCGCTTAACGGCCTGGGCCAGCACATGGGAGCAGGTGTGCCAATAGGTTTTGCGATACTCCGGGTTTTCAAAGGTATAGATGTTTTCTTCGCTCATGGGTCATATTCTCCTTTCTTGGGGTGACAAAAAGCCTCACCCCTGACAAAATTCAGGGGTGAGGTAAAAAGCTTTACTCCACGGTTCCACCCTGCTTACGGAGATACTCCGTCGCTCGTGTCCTCTGTAACGGGAGGCCCCGTTCCGCTCCTCACGGACAGCTCGGGAGTGGTACCGATCCTTCCTCACCGCAGTGCGCTTTCAGCCGGGGCGCTCCTCTCTTTGGCGGCAGGCGGGGATCTCTTCTCCGTCAATGCATTTTCTTGATTACAGCATATTATAAGCACCTTTTCCCGGCTTGTCAATGGACAAGTTGCAAATTTTTTCCCTGCAAAATTTCCTCTGCCCTGTCCACCACGGTGGCCCGGGGTGCTGCGGCCAGCAGCTTCTCCCGGCCCCGGAAGCCCCAGCTCACGCCGATATACTTCATGGTGCAGTTTTGCGCCGTCTGAATATCCACCTCGCTGTCGCCCACATAGATGGCGCTATCCCGGGGGCAGCCCAGCTCCTTCAAGGCGCAAAGCACCAGATCCGGCGCGGGCTTGGGCGGCAGATCGTCCCGCTGGCCGAAGGCCGGCACGCCGGGGAAGAACTTCTGGGCCAAGGCCTTGGTGGTGGGGTCGGGCTTATTGGAGACGATGGCCACCTGCACTCCGGATTTCCGGAGTCTGTCCAGCAGCTCCGGAATCCCCGGATAGGGGCGGGTCTTGATGCAGTTGTGGGCCTGGTACCAGGCCTTATACTCTGTCAGCAGGGCCGCAAATTCCTCCTCCCCCACCGTATCCGGCAGGGCCCGGCGCATGAGCTTTCCCGCGCCGTTTCCTACAAAGGCGCGCACCTCCTCCAGCGTCCTGGCCGGGTAGCCGTGGGCCATGAGCACATGGTTCACGGAGTCCTGCATGTCCTCCAGGGTGTCCAGCAGCGTGCCGTCCATGTCAAACAGCACGGCCCGGGCCCGGGACTTTCTGTGCAGCCTCGGCAGGTACAGCAGCAGACTGCTTCCCAGTATCAGCAACATGGCCACATAGTCCAAAGGTGCCGCCCGTTCCCGGAGAACTATCGCCCCGAGGATCATGGTGAAGACAGGGCTTAGCGCGCAAAACAGGCTGGCCCGGTCCGCACCGATATGACTCCGGGCTATGGGCTGCAGGGTGTAGCCAAAGCCGGTACACACCACCGCCAGGGCGGCGATGATAGCCCACTCCCCGCCGGATTGAGGCAGCCGGGGCGACTCAAACAGGAAGGAAGCCAGCAGTGCATACAGGCCCAGAAAGCCCATCCCCAGTACGCCCAGGACGGAGCCATCCGTCTTATGGCTGATGTGCTCAATGGTAATGATGGCCACAGCGCACAAAAAAGCCGCCAGCAATGCGATGCATTCTCCCGCCCCCAGGCGGAAGCCCCCGCCCTTTAGGGCCAGCATAGCCACACCCCCCACGGCGATAGCGGCACACAGCAGGCCCATAGCCTTGGGCCGGATACGATGCAGAGCCGACTCCAGCAGCGGCACAAGGATAATAGCCAGATTCTCCAGCAGAGAAACCGTACCGGCGCGCGCCGTTTTGAGGGCCAGCATCTCGCAGCTCATCACCAGGAAAAAGAGGAAGCCCACCAGGGCTCCGCCCAAAACCGTGCAGCGGTCCAGCCTTCCCATCATCTTTTTGCCGAGCAGGGCAAACAGCAGTATAAATACCAGCAAAAACCGCGCCGCCAGGATATTGAAGGCGCCCATGGTGCTCAACCCCATTTTGCTGAACACAAAAGAGGTACTGCAGGCTATGATAGCCGCCGTCATCAGCACCTCTGCTTTTCTCTCAGACATTTTTATACCTCCTCGGTATCGGGTCATTTTGCCCCCGTATTATATACCGCACCGCGGCGCAAAGTAAACCCCCATATTCCTCTTTTTTATCTTTTTTTACTCCCTTTTGCGCCAAAGTTCGCATTGCAAAGGTTCGCCTCCTGTGCTATACTGATGAAAAATCGCCGGGAGGTGCGGCATGGAACGGATCTTGGCCTATTTCGGCTCCTACAAGTTCATTTTCAGTGTCTGCATCGTGGCCGCAGCCCTGGTGTGCTGGCTGTTGCTGCGGCATCTGATTCACCGCTTCACGGAGAAAATCACTGCTGCCAGCGCCCTATCCGGCCGCCGCCAGACCTACCTGGCCCTGGCGCTGAACTCCGTGCGGGGGCTGCTGGCGCTGCTGGCGCTGATCCTGGTCCTGCAGGTCCACGGGGTGAATGTCTCCTCCCTGATAGCAGGCCTGGGTATCATCGGCGCCATTGTGGGCCTGGCGCTGCAGGATATGCTGAAGGACGTTATCATGGGCACCAATATCCTCACCGGGGAGTATTTTGCCGTGGGGGATGTGATTAAGTACGGCGACCTCACCGGCGAGGTGGTGCAGTTTTCCCTGCGCTCCACCAAGATCCGGGAGCTGGCTACCAATAACATCGTCACCGTTTCCAACCGGAACATCTTTGAGGCCACGAGGGTCAGCAATGAGCTGTTTATCACCGTTCCCACCTCCTATGCCGACGATCCCAACACCATTGAGCCCTTTTTACAGCAGCTTGCACGGGAGATTTCCGCCCTGCCGGATGTAGAGAGCTGTGATTTTCTGGGGCTGAGTAATTTAGGGGAATATTCAGTGGATTACCTATGGGGTCTGCGGGCCAAGCCCGCCGTGCAAAGTGCTGTGCGCCGCCGGGCCCTGGGCCACATCCGCCACCGGTTTGCGGAAAATGGCTTTACCATCCCTTACCCGCAGATGGACGTACACACAGATTGAACACACAGCAAAAAGCAGGCCCGGGGCCTGCTTTTTTTGCCGATGAGGTAATGCTGGGCTGCAGGATTTTCTTCGTTCCGCCGCCCGGCATATATTTTATTATTTATTCCGCGGCAGCTTCCAGCATTGCCGCAGCGGCGGCCTGTCCCACCCGGCGGAAGGACTCCTCCGGCAGGAAAATCTCTATCCCCTCTCCGGTTTTTGCAAGCTCTGCCCGGCAGGCATTTACCAGGCATTCGCCGCCGGCGCCGTCCACTACCCGGCCCAAAAGCAGCACATTTTCGCACCCGAGCAATCGCCGATACCAGGGCAGGGTCTGCCCCAGCATGCGCCCCAAGGCGAAAAATGCCTCCAATGCCCGGCCATCGCCGGTTTCCGCTCGATCCTGGATCCAGCGCAATCTCTGCGCCGGGGTGTCTCCCTCCGGAGCAAGGCCGCATTGGGCTGCCAAGCGGATCACGCCCTCCTGAGAGAAATACCGCTCCCCCACGCCCCGGTCCCCGGACCAAGGATCCACAGGGGCGGCAGGATGCAGGTCCACCGGTAAAAATGCCAGCTCATTGAGCCAGCCGGTAATGCGTCCGCCGCCGTCCACATAGCCCCCCGCCTGGCTGGTGCCCATGGCGATGCCCAGGAGCTTCCGCCGCCCCAGGCTCACGGCCCCGGCCAGAGCCGCCACATCGCCGTCGTTGCACACGACGCAGGGAACATCCCCGCAGACCTCCCGCACCGCCCGGCGCAGAAGCTCCCGGCCGCAGTGGTCAAGCTCCGCAGTCGGCACACTCATAAACAGGCTGGACCGGCGAATTTCGCCCTCCAGCACCACCCCGGCGGTGGAAATGCCCACGGCGTCCACCCCGGGCAGATGGGCCTTGGCTGCCCGCAGGGCTGCGGTGATACCCTCATAGTGATAGCGCAGATCCCCGGCCGATTTGGGCTGCCAGACCACTTCCTCGGCATAAACGGTCTCCCCGTCCATCACCGCCGCAGCCTTGCGGTCGCTGCCGCCCAGGTCGATGCCGATGCGGCAGCCCACCGTACTGGCGGATATGGGATGCACAGCCTCCTGCACCGCCGGCAGCGTCGGATGCAGCTCCACTCGAAAAGGCGCCCCATAGATGCCGGACATAAAATCCCGGTCAAAGGTCCTGACGCCGCCCGGGCCATAGGCCTCCTGCAGCCAGCGGAAAACCGTTTCATCCGCTGTCGCCAGTGTGCAGCCACCCTGGAGCCACAGGGCTGTTTTCACCAATAGTAAGGTGTATTTTTCGTCCGCCGCCTGCTGCTCCTGCGCCCGGTGCAGCCTTAGTGAAAGATGTGTGCATCCCCCGGGGCGCAGCACCGCCACCGTGGCGGTGCGGTCTGCCGTGGTCTCATGGGCCCGCACAAAGGCACCTATGGGCCGGAAATCAATCTCCATCGGTGACGACGCCGGCCAGGTCCACGCTCTTGCCGTCCCGCCACAGGCGCTCCAGGCCGTAAAACTCCCGGGCCTCGCCGCTGAACACATGCACGGCGATGCAGCCGTAGTCCAGCAGCACCCAGGTGCCGCCCCGATAGCCCTCCCGGTGCAGGGGCTCCTCGCCGGCCTGCTCCGTGAGTACCTTTTCCACGTTGTCCACCAAGGCGTTGATCTGTGTGTTGGACGAGCCGGTACATAGCACAAAATAATCCGCCAGGGTGGTCAGGTCCGCGATCTCCAGCACCTGGATCTCCCGGCCCTTCTTCTCCGACAGTGCCCGGGCCGCCAGCAGCGCCAGTTCTCTGGGTGTTTTATTCATTCTATCGTTCCTCCGATCTCTCGTTGTATATAGCTTAGAGCCTCCTGCGTATTGGGATGCACTGGGCTGCCGTAGCCCTGCAGCTCCACGATGGAATCCGCCAGGGCCCGGCACAGGCCCCGGTCCAGGTCCTCATGCACCGCCGTGCGCAGCTCCTCCACCCCGGGAAAGCTGCGGCTGGGCTCAATATAGTCCGCCAGATAGATAATCTTCTCCAGCAGGGTCATGTCCGCCTTGCCGGTGGTGTGGTAGAAAATGGCGTTATAAATTTCGTCCGAAACGCCGAAGCGGTCCCGGGCCACCGCCGCGCCGGTCTTGGAATGGAGCAGCTTGAGATAGTTCCGCTCCATCTCGTCCAGCGGGATGGCGTAGTGTCGGCACAGGGACAGCTGCTGGGGAAGATCCAGCTTCTTGGTGCAGTCGTGGAGCAGGGCCGCGATCCTGGCCGCCGTCACATCCGCGCCGTATTTTTCCGCCAGGAAGGCCGCCTCCTGCTCCGTGCCCAGCACATGGGGCATACGCTTGGGCTTTAAATAGCTCAGGGCAATGGGCCGCAGCTCCTCCGGCGTCAGATGCTTCAGATCCGTCGCCGTGCCATACAGCCCCTTGCGCAGAATATACCCGTACACCGGCTCGGTGAGATACGCCCGGCCCCGTCCCCGGGCCAGCTCCTCCCGCAGCTGCGTGGAGGACACCTCGATGACCTCCGGGTTCATCACCACGGTCACCCGTGCTGAAAATGCCTTCTCCAGCTTTTCCTTCTGCCGGGCAAAGGCCGCCGCCTCGTCCGCCGTCCTACGGCTGAACACCGCCAGGGTAGCCAGGCGGCAGATCTCCTCCGGCCGGCGCCAGGTCTCGAAGGAGAGAAACATGTCCGATCCCATGAGGAAAAACAGCTCATCCGCCGGATACTGCTCCCGCAGCGCCGCCAGGGTGTCGCAGCTGTAGCTGGCCCCCTGCCGCCGCAGCTCCAGGTCCGTCACCTCTGCCGGAACCGGCAGCTCCCCGGTACACAGCTGTACCATTTCCAACCGATCCGCTGCATCGGCACTGCCCGCAGGCAGGGGCTTGTGGGGCGGGATGGCATCCGGCACCAGCAGGAGCTTGTCCAGGCAAAGCTGCTTGGCCGCCGCTGCGGCCGCCGTCAGATGCCCCCGATGGATGGGATTGAAGGTGCCGCCGTAAATTCCGATCCGCATGGTCACACGCTCCGGCGGGGCGCCTTTACCAGCTCGATCTTGCGCTTGGTTTTATCGTGCTGCATGCGGTACAGGACGAATTTGTTCCCAATGACCTGCACCACCTCACTGCGGGTGGCCATCTTCAGCTCCTCGGCAGCCTCCCGCGCGGTGAGCATAGAATTCTCCAGCACCTTGCCCTTAACCAGCTCCCGGGCCTCCAGGGCATCGTCCGCCTGCTTCACCAGGTTGTCACTGATGCCGTCCTTACCTATATGAATGATGGTGTCCAGGGCAGAGGCCAGGCCCCGCAGCTGGGCACGCTGCTTGCTTGTCAGTTCCATAATCAGTTCTTCTCCAAATACTCTTTTAATTCCACCGCAAAGGCCCGCAGGGCATTGCCCCGGTGGCTGATGGCGTTCTTCTCCTCAGCTGTCAGCTGGGCAAAGGTCTTGCGCAGGCCCGGCACAAAGAATACCGGGTCGTAGCCGAAGCCGCCGTCTCCCATAGGGGCGTAGGCAATGGTGCCCGGGCATTCGCCCTCCGCCGTCAGCTCTGTGCCGTCGGGGAATAGGCACACCACAGAGGTGTGGAAGTGGGCCGCCCGGGTCATGGAGCCCCGCATGTTCTGCAGCAGCAGGCGGCAGCGGGCCGCGTCGTCATCCAGCCCGCCGTACCGGGCGGAGTATACCCCCGGGGCGCCGTTTAGGGCGTCTACGCACAGGCCGCTGTCGTCGGCGATGGCCGGCAGACCGCTGGCCTCCATGACGGCCCTGGCCTTGATGCGGGCGTTTTCCGTGAAGGTTGCGCCGTCCTCCTCCGGCTCAAGGTCCAGACCCAGATCCGATTGGAGCACCACCTCCACGCCCAGCTCACCTAAGATTTTCTGCATTTCTGCCAGCTTTCCCTTGTTGTGGGATGCCAATATGAATTTCATAATGCCGTCTCCTTTACCGCTGCAAAATCTCCCGCTGCTTTTCCATCAGCTCCCGGATGCCCTTCGCGCACAGGCGCACCAGCTCCTGCTGCTCCGAGAGGGTAAAGCTTCGGCCCTCGCCGGTGCCCTGGAGCTCAATAAGCTCGCCCTTTTCGTTCATCACGCAGTTCAGGTCCACCTGGGCGCGGCTGTCCTCGCTGTAGGGCAGGTCCAGTATGGGCACATCGTCCACGATGCCGGCGCTCACCGCCGCCACCTGGTGGATGATGGGGTCTTTTGTCACCTTTCCCTCGGCCATCAGCTTCCGGCAGGCCAGGGCCAGGGCCACAAAGCCGCCGGTAACGGAGGCGGTACGGGTGCCGCCGTCTCCCTGCAAAACATCGCAATCCACGGTGATAGTCCGCTCCCCTAGAGCCTCCCTGTCCACCGCCGAGCGGAGGCTGCGGCCGATAAGCCGCTGAATTTCCGCACTGCGGCCGGAGAGCTTCAGCTTGTCAATGTCCCGGCGGGAGCGCTCCCGGTTAGCCCGGGGCAGCATGGAGTATTCCGCCGTCACCCATCCGTGTCCCTCCGGCACATGGGGCGGTGTTTTCTCCTCCACCGAGGCGTTGCACAGCACCACCGTGTCGCCGCAGCGAATCAGGACGCTGCCCTCGGCGAATTTTATATAGTCCTTTGTCAGCTCCACGGGGCGAAGCTGGTCAAAGGCCCGTCCGTCTGCTCTGGTCATAGTCTCCCCCCCTGTTAAAACAGATCGTTTACAAATTCCTCCGGGTCAAAGGGCTTCAGATCGTCGATGCCCTCACCCACGCCTACAAATTTAACCGGCACGCCCAGTTCCCTTGCAATGGCGATAACGATACCGCCCTTGGCCGTGCCGTCCAGCTTGGTGAGCACGATGCCCGTTAGGCCCGCCGTCTCCTTGAAGCTCCGGGCCTGGATAAGCCCGTTTTGCCCGGTGGTGGCGTCCAGCACCAGCAGCGTCTCCCGGCCCGCCTCCGGCAGCTCCCGGTCAATGATCTTGCGGAGCTTGGCCAGCTCGTTCATCAGGTTCTGCTTATTGTGCAGCCGCCCGGCGGTGTCGCACAGGACCACATCTATATTCCGGGCCTTGGCCGCCTGCAATGCATCAAACAGCACCGCTCCGGGGTCGGCCCCCTCATGCTGGCGCACAATAGGCACGTCCGCCCGCTTGGCCCATATCTCCAGCTGGTCGGCGGCAGCGGCCCGGAAGGTATCCGCCGCGCAGAGCAGGACCTTCTTGCCCTCCGCCTTCAGGCGGTTGGCCAGCTTGCCGATGGAGGTGGTCTTTCCCACGCCGTTGACGCCGATGACCAGGATCACCGTGGGGCTCTTGGCGGTGTCCAGAGCAGTTTCGCCCACGGACAGCTTCTGCAGCAATATCTTCCGCAGCTCCGCCTTCACCTGCTCCGGATCCTTCATGTCGTAGCTGAACACGGCGTTGCGCAGGGAGTTTACCGACTCTGCGGCGATGTTCACCCCCACATCCGCCAGGATCAGGGATTCCTCCAGGTTATCAAAAAATTCATCGTCCAGCTTTTCCCAGTTCACATCCCCGAACCAGGCCTGCTTGAGCTTGCTGAAAATACCCATATGCTGCCTCCTGTTGCAATAATCAAAATGTATCGTTCCACTTTCGGCGAGCCAATACCCGCCGGGCCGCTCCATGCCCTTTCATAGGGGCGCCCCTCACGGTCGCCCTCCACTCAAGCAGTGGGGCGTCGAGGACGCCGCCCCCTACGAAATTCTATCGAAAAACGGCATGCAGGGGTTGGCCTCCCGGATGACCCGAGCCACACTTGCACTGCATTTTCTGCAATATGTCCAATGTGTCATTGTGCGGCCAGTGCGCACACCGGCTGCGGCCATCCGCTTTCCCTCACTTGATTTTCATTTCCTTGCTCAGCTCATTGAGGTTGGCCGTGAGCACCGTGGAGACGCCCCGCTCCTGCATAGTGATGCCGTAGAGCACGTCCGCCTCCTCCATGGTGCCGCGCCGGTGGGTGATGACGATGAACTGGGTCTTGCCGGCAATGCGCCGCATATATCTGGCGTAGCGCACCACATTGGATTCATCCAGTGCCGCCTCGATCTCATCCATCACGCAGAACGGCGTGGGATGCACCTTCAGTATGGCAAAATACAGGGCGATGGCCACAAATGCCTTCTCCCCGCCTGAGAGCAGCGACAGGGTCTTCAGCTGCTTGCCCGGGGGCTGGGCCTTGATCTCAATGCCGCAGCGGAGGATGTCGTTTTCATCCTCTAATTCCAGGGTGGCCCGGCCGCCGCCGAACAGCTCCAGGAAGGTCTCCTGGAAGCTCTGCTTGAGTATCTCAAACTGGGTAGCGAAGATCTCCGTCATCTGCTTGGTGATCTCCTCAATGATGCCCAGCAGCTCCTCCTTGGCCTTCTCCACGTCGTTTCGCTGGTCGGAGAGATAGGTATAGCGGGTGTTCACCCGGTCAAACTCCTCAATGGCGCCGATGTTGATGGCCCCCAGGCCCTTGATCTCCCGATTCAGCTCGCCAATGCGCCGGGTGGCCTTGGGCACGCTCTCCAGCTCGACGCGCAGGGCCTGGGCATCGCTGTGGCTTAGCTCGTATCTCTCCCACAGCTTATCCAGAATTTGCTTTTCCTCCAAAGCGCTGCCGTTTAATTTGCCCTCCAGGCGAGTCACCTCTCGCTCACAGTTGAGAAGTGTGTCGTTGCAGGTGCGGCTAAGGCGGTCCGTCTGGCTGCGCCGGGTCTCCAGAGCCATCTTCTCCTCCGAGAGCTTCTGCAGTGCCTGCCTATGCTCCTCGATGCCGCCGCGCAGCTCCCGGGCCTCCTGCTGCTGCCGTTCCTCCTCGGCCCGAGCCTGGGCCATAGCCTGCTCCATTTGGGCGCGCAGACTCTCCCGGTCGGTGTGCTCGCCCTCCAGGCTCTCCCGCAATCGGGACAGATCCTCCATGCTGCGCCGGGCGCTTTCGCCCTCGGCGGAAAGCGCCGCCTGTTGGGCCTTTTTCTCCGTCAACCGGTCCGTCATTTCACCCAGGCCCTGCCGGGCAGTCTCCTGCCGGCGCTGCAGCATTTCTATTTCCTCCCGGGTCTCTTCCGCCCGGGCAGTAAAGTCCGCAATAGTCCGGCGAATAGTATCCATCCGTCCGGCGTCATCGGTGCTGCGCTTTTGCAGGTTTTCCTTTTGGATGCGCAGGCTCTCTTGCTGCTGCTCCAGGCTCTCTATGAGCATGTCATAGTGATTTTTACGCCCCTCCAGGGTCAGCACCCGGTCATTGGCCTGGCGCTGCTGGTCCCGGGCCACCTCCAGCTCGTACTGGGCCTTCTGCAGCTCCCGGTTGGCACTCTCGGCCAGAAGGGTGGCGTCCTGAAGCTGAGATTGGATCTTTTTCAGCTTTTTGTGCAGCTGCTCCAGCTCCCCGGATCGGGACAGGATACCCGCATTGCGGCTGACGCTGCCGCCGGTCATGGAGCCGCCGGCGTTGATGACCTGGCCGTCCAGAGTGACGATGCGGAAGCGGTTGTCGTGGCGCTTGGCCATTTGTATGCCGCAATCCAGATCCTCCACCACCACGGTGGCACCCAGCAGATTCTCAATGACGCTGCCATAGCGCCCGTCACAGCGCACCAGCTCCGAGGCGATGCCCACGAAGCCGTATTCGTTTTCCAGCCCGTTTTCCCGGAGGCTCCTGCCCCGGATGGTGTCCAGCGGCAGGAAGGTGGCCCGGCCACCGTCCCGCTGTTTTAATAGGCCGATGGCGTTTTTCCCGTCGTTTTTTGTGTCCACCACAATGTGCTGCAGAGCGCCGCCCAAGGCGATCTCAATGGCCACGCTGCAATCCTTATCGGTGTGGATGAGGTTGCCCACCGGGCCGTGGATGCCCGAGAGTGTCCGGGCCTCGGCGGCCCGCATGACGATCTTCACCGCCTTGGAAAAGCCTTCATACTCCTTCTCCATCTCGCTGAGCAGGCGGATCCGGTCGGAGATAGTCTTTTCCTGTAGGGAGAGCTGATTTTTCTGCTCTATGCTCTCCTTGGCTCGGCGCTGGCGGCCCTCCATTTTCAGGCTGTGTCCGCCGATGATGTTGGCGGCAGCCTGCTCCTCCTCCCGGGCGGACAGCAGCTCCTTTTCGTTCTGTGCGGCCTCCCGGCGGGTCTGCGTCAGCTTTTCCTCGCTCTGTATCAGTTCCTCCGTCAGCTCCGCCGTGCGCTGGGCGATCTCGTCCGACCCGGCAGTAATAGCAGACAGCTCTGCCTGGGCCTGGGCCGCCCCGGCCACCTCCTGGGCCTCCCGGCGGCGCAGCTGCTCCAGTTGGGCCGCCGCCGCCGCTGCCGCGTCGCTACTGCCGCGCATTTCCTCGCAGAGGGCTGCTATCTCGTTTTCCAGGGTCCGGGCGGAGGCGTCTATTTCCTCCATGCGCCGGGCCATGACCTGCATCTGCTCGTGCAGGGACTCCGTGCGGCTGCGGCTCTCGCTCATCTCCCGATCCATGCGCTCGATGGTCTCGGCGTGGTGCTGAGCCGTGGTCCGAGCCACGGCGGCGGCGGATTCATGCTCGCCGATGGCGCTCTCCAGGGCTGAGATCCTTCCTCGCTTTTCCTCGGCAGCGCAGTCGTTTTCATGGAGCAGGCGGGAGCATTCCTCCGCCTGGGCATATACCCGGTCCAGCTCGTCCTGGGCCTTTTTCTGGTCGGCCTGGGCCGTCTCAAAATCCGCTTGCAGCTTCAGCCGGTCCGCCTTCAGCTTCTGCAGGTTCTCCAGCCAGACGCTGATCTCCAGGGTCCGCAGCTCATCCCGAAGCACCAGGTATTTCTTGGCCGTCTCCGCCTGCTTGCGCAGGGGCTCCACCTGCAGCTCCAGCTCTGTGATCTTATCGTTGATGCGCACCAGGTTCTCCTCTGTGCGCTGGAGCTTCCGCTCGGACTCCTCCTTGCGGTGGCGGTACTTGCTGATGCCCGCCGCCTCCTCGAATACCTCCCGCCTGTCGTCGCTGCGGACGGAGAGGATCTCATCGATCTTACCCTGGCCAATGATGGAATAGCCCTCCCGGCCCATGCCGGTGTCCATGAACAGCTCATTCACGTCCTTGAGCCGCACGGATTGGCGGTTGATATAATACTCAGACTCCCCGCTGCGGTAATAGCGGCGGGTCACCGCCACCTCCGCCTCATCGCGGTTAAATATATGCTCGGTATTGTCAATGACCAGCGTCACCTGGGCAAAACCCATGGCCCGGCGCTTTTCGGTGCCGCCGAAGATTACATCCTCCATCTTGGCGCCGCGAAGCTGGCGGCTGTTTTGCTCGCCCATGACCCAGCGGATGGCATCGGATATATTGGACTTTCCGGACCCATTGGGGCCCACGATGGCGGTGATGTCCTCGCCAAAGTTTAGCACCGTTTTGTCCGGAAAGGACTTGAAGCCTTGAATTTCCAAAGCCTTTAAGTACACGCAGTTCACCTCGATTCAAAATACTGCCCTTTTCACTCGATGGCATACTTTAACTAAGTAATTGTAGCAGAAAGCGCCGCCGTTTTCAAGGCTAAAATAAATGTCCCAAGCCCAGCGTTGTAGGACTACAACACATGCCCTCCCAAGTTCGTGAAAAAAATATCTTGCATTTCACTGTCGTATGGGGTACAATGCCTTCGGCGTATACCAAACACACGCCAAAAATATGCGCTGCATCCGGATTCGCCGGAGCGGCAGCAGGAGGTTTGAAAAGTGAATCAGAAAACAAAGAACTTGGTGGGCGCAGGTGTGTTCACCGCCATTGTGTTGGTGCTGCAATTTTTAGGCGGTACCTTCCAAATCGGAGGGCTAAACATCAATGTATCCCTGGTACCCATTGTGGTGGGCGCTGCGGTATACGGATGGAAGGTAGGCGCCTGGCTGGGCCTCATGTCCGGCGGAGTGATCCTCGTTGCCGGGCAGGCAGCGGCTTTCCTGCCTATCAATCCCTTGGGCACGATCGTAACGGTTTTGGTGAAAGGTACGCTGTGCGGCCTTATCGCCGGTCTTGTGTACATAGCCCTAAGCAAGAAGAATCAGTGGCTGGCCATTATCATGGCGGCCATTGTCTGCCCCGTAGTGAACACAGGCGTGTTTCTGCTGGGCTGCCTGGTGTTCTTCATGGACACTCTCAACGGCTGGGCTGCCGCTCTGGGCTATGAAAGTGCCGGAGCGTACATGGTTTTGAGTCTGGCGGGCGGCAACTTCTTACTGGAGATCGGCGTGAATGTGGTGCTGGCTCCGGTGATCTCCCGGCTTATCGCCATCGGTAAGAAGAAGTAAGGCGGTGGACGGAATGCTGCTGACCGTTGATATAGGCAACTCCAATATCGTTTTCGGCCTGCCGGAGGGGGATGGCCGGTCGCGCAAGCTCTACCGCCTGGGCACCGTAGCAGATCGCCCGGCGGAGGAATACTTCGCCCTGGCAGATAGCCTCTTTGCCCGGGAGAGTGTGGATTTTTCTCAGGTGGACGGGGCAGTCATCTGCTCCGTGGTGCCGGTTTTGGTGCCGGTTTTGTCCCAAGTGGTACAGCACCTGACAGGAATCGCGCCCTACGTCATTACCCCTCGCTCCGAAAGTGGCTTGACCCTGGCCATCCCGGAAGCGGATACTCTGGGAAATGATATTTTGGCAGGCGATGCCGCTGCTGCGGCAGAATATCCCCTGCCTGCCATCATCTTTGATATGGGCACTGCCACCACCGTAACGGTAGTGGATCAGGACCGGCGGTACATCGGTGGGGCTATTCTGGCCGGGGTGCGGCTGGGTATCCAGGCCCTGTTTGCAGGCACGGCGCAGCTGCCGTCGGTGCCTATCCAGGCACCGAAGCAGGCCATCTGCGGCACGGCGCTGGAATCCATCCAAAGCGGCGCTGTGTTCGGCGCCGCAGCCATGATGGACGGTCTGGCAGATCGATTTGAGGCAGAGCTGGGGCAGAAATGTACGCTCCTGGCCACCGGCGGCCTGGCGGGCTGCATTGTCCCCTACTGCCGCAAGGATTTCATCTACGACGAGAGCCTGCTGCTGCGGGGCATGGAGCGGATCTACCGGCTAAACTGCAAGTAATAGGTCCCAAAACGCATTGCCAAGTGCCCCCCAAAAACCTGGCAAATACTTTGTAATGAAATTTATTTAAGCCGACAAAGGGGCTTGCCATCTGTAATTTACAGACGGCAAGCCCCTTCAGCTTTGCCTTGGTCCCGCAATTGCTGCAGCACTCCGGCGGTGACCATATTCAGCACCATTTGATCTGATGTAGTATAGCTGCATGGAATGCTGCGGCGGCTTCTGTGCTCAACAGCAAAGGCTTCCGCACGGTTTCAATTGCGGGTTTCCTCAGCTCCGCCGCATACTCCTTGTTTGGCATACCTTATGCTATAAAAAAACGCTCTCTTTCTTAGTTCAAGTACTATACCATACTTATCTAACAAATGGGGTGCGGTTCATTCCTTGCGGCGTTTTGTTTTCCTGTAGCATTTGTCATTACGGAGCCAGTGTAAACTGGCTCCGTAATCCGTTCTCCCTGCCGCTGTGTTAACATTATGTACACAGCGGACTATTGCCTCTTTGTGGGAAACCATTGGTTTTTCCCACAAGCTCTTATTTTCGGCACTCCTCCGTGATGCGCTGCTTCAGCTCCCGCATCTGGGGCTCGTCCACATCCCGGGGGTAGGCGTTGTCTGCCAAGCTGCACTCCCACAGGCTGCTGTCCGAGTGCATCACCACAATCTTCTGTGCAAGCAAAATAGCCTCGTCCAGCTGGTGGGTCACCAGCACAATAGTCCGGGGCATCCGAGCCTGGATCTGCAAAAGCTGGCTCTGCAGCTCTGCCCGGGTAAGAAAATCCAGGGCCGCAAAGGGCTCGTCCATTAAGAGCAGCTCCGCCTGGCCGGCCAGCACCCGTGCCAAACCCAGCCGCTGCTTCATGCCTGTGGATAGCTCCGCCGGGGTCAGGTCCGCATAGTCTGTTAGGCCCACCATCTCCACAAAATCCTCTGACAGCTGCAGCCGCTCCTCCGGGGTGCGGCCCACGCCGCAGGCCATGGCTACATTGCGCAGGACGCTGGTCCAGGTGATGACATAGGGGTCGGGACTGAGTACAGCACTGTGCCAGCCCTCCGGAATTCCAATCTCCCCGGAATCGGGCTGATCCTGCCCGGAAAGCAGGCGCAGCAGCGTGCTTTTTCCACACCCGCTGCGGCCCACCAGGACGGTGAGCTTTCCCAGCGGAAAGGTCACATTCACGTCCCGCAGCACTTGCCGTGTGCGGGTAGGAGGTTGCGCGTGGTCGATCATAATATCCGTGGATTGAGTGGTATAGGACTTGCACACATGGCGCAGAGTGATGTCGTTCATGGGTCTTGCTGCCTCGCTTTTATCATTCGTCTATCTTGCCCCGGGCATGGAGCACGTCGTCCGGTAGAATCTGCATCAGGTCGTCCCGGGTCACGTTCTCCATTTTCGCCAGGCGGTTATTCTGAGCCACCAGGATATGCTCAAAGAGATTGCGCACACCCCGGGCGTTGCCAAAGGAATCGTCGGCACTCTCCTCGGCGATGAAGTCCCGTACCAGCTCCTCGGTGCCCTGGGCCAGCACATAGCAGCCCTTCTTGCACTGCATCTTGAATATAGCTACCATCTGCTCCGGAGTATAATCCTCAAACATCAAAAAGCGGTTAAAGCGAGACTCCAGGCCAGGGTTAGAGTGGATGAACCGGTCCATCAGCTCCGTGTAGCCCGCCACGATGACCACCAGATCGTCCCGGTGATCCTCCATAGCCTTTAGGATCGTGTCAATGGCCTCCTGGCCGAAGTCGTTTTCGCTCTTGCCGTTGAGGGCGTAGGCCTCATCGATAAACAGCACGCCGCCCATGGCCTTTTCAATGACTTTTTGGGTCTTTAGGGCCGTCTGGCCCACATAGCCGGCCACCAGACCGCTGCGGTCCACCTCCACCAGCTGGCCCTTGGAGAGGATATCCAGGCTGTGATAGATGCGGGACATGATGCGGGCCACGGTGGTCTTGCCGGTGCCGGGGTTGCCGGAAAAGACCATGTGCAGTGACATATCTGTGGTGGGGAGGTCATGCTCCCGGCGCAGCTTATAGACCTGGACCATGTTGATGAGGCTGCGCACCTCGGCCTTGATGGCGTCCATGCCCACATAGCTATCCAGCTCCGCCAGCAGGTCCTCGATTTTCTCCTTAGGGGGAATTTCTTCCTTTTCCTCGGGCTTTGCCGCCTGGGTCTGGGAGGCCGGTTTCTCGGATTTTTCCGATATTGGGGGCTGGTTCGTCTTTTTTTCCATCAAGGGCGTGCCCCAAAAATCCGTGTCCATGCTACGGAGGTTCCGCTCGGTCATGGAGCGGATCAGATCCATTTGCTGCAAAATGATCTCGTCTTTTCTGTCCATATTTGCTCTCCTCACCAGATATGATTTGTCATTGCGGAGCCGGTACGCACGCCGGCTTCGCGATCCGCATCTCCAAAAAGATGAAAGAACGGATTCCCGCGATCGCTTCGCCCCCCCCCGGAATAACGGGGGATTACCGGGCAAAATGTATGTTTTTCATAGCTCGGAACAGAAGGCCTGCCACAAAGCCTGTCAGCGTCCCCGTAAGCAGGGACACTCCCAGCAGCACCGGCAGATATCCCAGCACTGCCGTGCCGCCCAATACGATCATGGCGGCACCGATCTGCCCGATATTATGGGCCGCCGCTCCGGCGATGGACACACCGTAAACGGACAACCCCCGCACCCGGCGCAGAGCTATCATCACAAGCATAGCTCCTACGCCGCCCATAAGGGAAAACAGTAAGGCCGAGGCGTTTCCCGCGAACAGGGAACCCAGCAGGCACCGGGCCACCAGAATCCCCAATGCCGGAGCGGCCCCCAGCTGGTACAGGGCAAACACCGTGACGATGTTGGCAAGGCCCAGCTTGATGCCCGGCAGAGGCACCACTAGAGACACGGGAAACAGGTTTTCCAGCGTGCTGAGACCCAAAGCAAGGGCCGTTAAAACGGCGCAGAGGGCCAATTTTTTTGTTGTCAGCTTCATCCGTCCGCCTCCTATCCCAGGATCACGTCCGCCGAAGGGGTTTTCCCCTCCAAGGTGACAACGACCTGCTCCGGCAGGCACACGATGCTCTGTCCTGCCCGGGTAATGCGCCCGGTATGGACGCAATCCCGTCCGGGGCAATCGCTGTCCGTGACGGCAGCACCGGTTTTATCCAGGATAACGGTCAGATGGTAGGTGCCGTCTATAGAGATGGTTTTTTCCCCCGGCAGAGGCGAAAGCTCCACCTGGGCCACCACCTGTCCCCGATGCTTCACAGTGGCAGTGAGGGAACCCTCCCCCTTGCCGCCGTAGGCCAACAGAGCCGCGCCCACAGCCAGCAGCACCACCGCCAGCACCACCACCGCATCCAGCGGCTTCGGTTTTAATTCAGGCTGAGACCTCTTGGAAGTCATAGTCTGCCCCCTTTTGGGAAATGGAATCGGCCAGGCCGGGGGTGTAAAGCACCCGTCCGTCTGCCGTAATGAGCACCAGGTCAAAGGCCCCGCCGCTGTGCCGCCAAAAATCACAGGCAGCCTGCTCCCCCATGACATAGAGGGCCGTGGAATAGGCATCGGCCATAGTCCCGTTTTGTCCGATAACCGTCACCGACAGCAGATCCGTCTGAGCAGGGCGGCCGGTGCGGGGATCTAAAATATGCTGATAAACGGTTCCGTCCGAGTCGGTAAAATACCGCTGGTAGCCCCCCGAGGTCACGGCAAACACATCCGTCAGCTCCAGGGTCATAGCGTAGGCGCCGGTGTCCTTCGGGTCCTGCACCGCCACGCTCCAGGCGCTGCCGTCGCTCTTTTGACCGCAGACATAAACGTTACCTCCCAAGGACACGGCGGCCCCGGTGACGGCATACTGCCGCAGCACCTGCGCCACCCGGTCGCTGGCGTAGCCCTTGGCAATGCCGCCCAGGTCCACGGCGCAGCCACTGTCCAGGGTCACGGCATTGCCATCCATATGGATATGACCACTCCCAACCAGAGGCAGCAGCGCATCAATTTCACTTTGGGATGGGACCCGGGGACTGTCCGTGGTGATGCCCCACAGGGACACCAGGGGCGCCACCGTCACATCGAACAGGCCGCCCGTCGCGGCGCTGTAGGTCATGGCGCTTTGGAGCAGCGCCGCCGTTTCCTCGCTGACCACGGCGCTGCCGCTGTCATTCAATTTGTAAATATCGCTGGCAGAAACCGTCCGGGAAAGCTCCTGCTCCAGGCGGTTTATTTCTCTGGCTGCGGCCGCCAATGCCTCCCGGGCTCCGTCCCCGTAGGCCGCCAGACTCATATAGGTGTCCATGGCAAAAATGTCCTGCCGCTCCGGCTCCTCGGTCTTGCCGCAGGCGGTGAGGCTGCAAAGCAGCAGCGCCGCAAGGGCCGCGCACATCCATTTTTTCACAGCTCTCGCCGCCCTTCCAGGGCCCGCATGAGCGTGGCGTCATCGGCAAATTCCAGATGTCCGCCCACGGGGATGCCGTAGGCCAGCCGGGTGACCTTCACCCCGAAGGGCTTTAGCAGCCTTGATAGATACATGGCCGTGGCCTCCCCCTCGGTGTCGGGATTGGTGGCCATGATGACCTCCCGGATGCCACCGGCGGCCACCCGCTCCACCAGAGATTTGATCTGCAGGTCGTCAGGCCCCACATGATTCATGGGCGAAAGCACCCCATGGAGCACATGGTAGCGGCCATTGTATTCCCGGCTGCGCTCAATGGCCAGCACGTCCCGGGGGTCGGCCACCACGCAGATGGTGCTCTCGTCCCGCTTGGGGGAGGCGCACACGGAGCAAAGGCCTCCGGCGGTGAGATTTTGGCACACGGGGCAGAGGGTGACGCTCTTTTTCGCATCCACAATGGCGTCGGCAAAGGCCTGGGCCTCCTCCATAGGCAGACCCAGCACAAAAAACGCCAGCCGCTGGGCGGACTTGCGGCCCACGCCCGGGAGTCTCGCAAACTGCTCCGTCAGTTTTTCCAGAGGTGCGGGAAAGTACTCCATAGACTCACCCTCTCAGGGCCCGGATGCGGGCAGGAATATTCTCGGCCTTGTATACCGCGGAACCCGCCACCAGCACATTGGCGCCGGAGGCGATGCAGATTTTGCAGGTGTCGGGGTCCACCCCTCCATCCACCTCCAGCTCGCAAAGAGGATTCATGGCGTCGATATAGCTGCGGATCTGCTGCACCTTGGGCATCATGTCGGCCATAAATTTCTGCCCGCCGAAGCCCGGCTCCACGGTCATCACCAAAATCAGCTCCACCTCGCTTATAAACGGCAGCACTGCCGAGGCAGGGGTCTTGGGCTTTACCACCACGCCGGCCTTTTTTCCCTTGGCGTGGATCTTTTTCAGCGCCAGATGGATATTCTCCTTGGTGTCCGCCTCCACATGGCAGGTGACAATGTCGGCACCGGCGTCGCAGAATTGCTCCACATAGCGCTCCGGACGCTCAATCATCAGGTGTACGTCCAGGGGCAGCGCCGTCACCGGACGGATGGACTTCACCACCGGGATACCGATGGAGATATTGGGCACAAACAGGCCGTCCATCACATCCACATGGACATAGTCGGCAGAGTCAATGCGTTGGATATCCCGGCCGAGATTAGCAAAGTCGGCAGAAAGAATGGAGGGGGCGATTTTGATCATGGTGAAAGAATCCTTTCTCATTGGGTTTGACACCGGGCCGGGCCGGGGTGCATAGGATGGTGCAAGCGGCGCGAGGCGAAGTTTATCCGGGTAATGCCTGCGCAGCTTGCCCGTCCCACCGGCTCTCGCCCGCCGCTTTTCAGATAGGGGGCCGGCGGCCCTGGTCGCCGGCTCCCAGTGGGCATATTTTAACGTGTATATTATACCGCAACGCAAAGCATAATGCAACGGAGAAAATGCAAACCCTCTGCCGATGGGCAGAGGGTTTGTGAGCATATCAAATCAAAGCGCGAAGTTGCCGTTTACGAAGATGGGCACTTCCCGCCCATCCCGGGTGGTGCCCACAATGGAGAGATCTGCGGTCCCCACCATAAAATCCACATGGGTGACAGAATCGTTTAGGCCACGGGCCTTCAGCTGCTCCTTATCCATGTCTCGCCCCCCCTCAATGCAGGGGTAGGCCTCGCCAAAGGCGATGTGGCAGGCAGCATTTTCATCGAACAAGGTGTTATAAAACAGCAGCTTTTGGTTGGAGATAGGACTATCGTAGGGAACCAAAGCCACCTCACCGAAATAGGACGCGCCCTCATCCACGGAGATGGCCGCCTCCAGCACCGCCTGTCCCTGCTTGGCAGAGACGGACGTGATCCTGCCGTTTTCCACGGTCATGCGGAAGCCATCGATGATGTTGCCATCGTGGACCAGGGGCATGGAGGCCACCACCGTGCCGTTGGCCCCGGTGCGCAGGGGCGCGGTGAACAGCTCCTCCGTGGGCATATTGGCCACAAAGGGCTGGCCTGCGGAGGTGCAATCGTCCCCGGCCTCCCAGATGTGGTCCGCCGGCAGCTCCACGGTCAGGTCGGTGCCAAGGGAGTTGGTGTAGTGCAGGGACTTCAGGCGCAGGGCGTTGAGCTTTTCCTTGCGCCGGGAAAGGCTTTCCAGATGCTCCTGCCAGTGGCGAACGCTTTGTCCGTCCCCGGTGATACGCACAGCCTTGAATATGGCGTTCCACAGGCTCTCCATGGCCTGCTCCTCGGTTAGGCTGGGGAACACCCGGCCGGCCCAGGAGGGGATGGGAATAGACGCAATACACCAGGGAAAGCCACTGCTCATCTGCAGCCGGTAAAAATCCTTCAGTGCCTTGCCGCTCACCCGCAGGGAGCGCACCCGGCGGTCCGGATCCACCCCCTTGAGATGCTCCGGGTCCTCAGCGTCAATGGCCAGATAGGCCGCCCCCTCGTTTGCGTAGTCGTTAAAAAAATGCTGCCGCCACTGGGGCACCTGGTCAAATACGTCATCCTCCGCCCGGAGGAACTTCTCCCGGGCCAGGTAGTCGTCATGCCAGTTCATCACCACCTCACGGCAGCCCACATCGTAGGCCGCTGTGGCGCACAGCCGGGCGAAATAGGCACATTCCACCGGGCTGGAAATTACCAGGGTCTGCCCCTTCTGCACATGCAGCCCCACCTCAATGAGGAGCTTTGCGTATTCCTGGAGCTTTTCATTTTTCATATCCATAAATGCACTTCCTACATATAATTATTATGTCCGTTATCCCAGTATGTCCATCAGGTCATCGGTGCCCGTGGTCTTTGTGACCACCACCACATGATCCCCCTCATGGATGCAGGTGTTGCCGTCGGGGATAACAATCTCCTTATCCCGGGCAATGGCTCCCACCAGGACTCCCTGCTTCAGGGGCAGATCCTTCATGGGTCTGTCCAGCAGCTGGCGGCACTCCGGCCCGGCGGTGAACTCCAGCGCCTCCACCTGGCCGCCCATCATCTTATACAGGCTCTCCACAAAGCTGCCCTCGGAATTGGCCAGAGCCCGGACATAGCGGGTGATTTGATTGGCTACCAGATCCTTGGGGCTAATGATGCTGCTGATATGGGTATCCCGGACCAGGTCCATATAGTTGGGGCGGGTCATCTTGGCCAGCACCTTGCCCACGCCGGCCCGCTGGGCGCTGAGGGCCATGAGCAGGTTCTCCTCGTCCCGGTCTGTCAGGGACACAAAGGCGTCTGCCGCGAATACGCCCTCCTCCCGCAGGAGGTCGTTGTCCGTGCCGTCCCCCTCGATTATGAGAGTATCCGGCAGCTCTGCCGAGAGGGTGATGCACTTTTGGTGCTTCATCTCCACGATCTGAGACTTGATGCCCCGCTTTTTAAGCTCCCACACCAGGTACATAGCCGTGCGGCTGCCACCTAAAATAGACACGGCCCTCACCTTCTGCTGGGAGTGACCCAGGCTGTGGAGTGTGTCCTGCAGCTGGCCCTTAGCGCCGATCATATAGAGCTTATCCCCGATCTGCGGCACAAACGCGCCGTTGGGAATCACCGTTTCGCCGCCATGGACCGCCACACAGAACAGCACCTTGGCCGAGGTGTGGCCGCTGAACTCACTGAGGGAGCGCCCTGCCACGATGGTCTGGTCGGTGACGTCAAAGCCGATCATGTCGATGCGGCCTCCCGCAAAGGGCTCCACCGAGAAGGCCGACGGCGTGGAGACGATCCGGGCGATCTCCTGCGCCGCCGCCAGATCAGGATTTATAACCATGTCCAGGCCGATCTCTTTTTTCAGCATGTCCGCATCCCGGCGGTACTCCGGGCTGCGCACCCGGGCGATGGTGTGGCCCGCGCCCAGCTTCTTGGCAATAAAGCAGCACAAAAGGTTCGTATCGTCCAGGTTCGTTACGGCGATGACCAGGTCTGCACTTTGGGCGCCGGCCTCCTTCAAGACCCGGATGGATGCGCCGTTGCCCTCGATGCACATAACGTCCAGAGCATTTTCCGCCCTCTGCAGCGCGACGGCATTGTCGTCTACCATAACAATATCGTGATGCTCGCCTGCCAACTGGCTGGCAATGGCATAGCCCACCTTTCCGTTTCCCACAATAATGATCTTCATTTTGTTCCTTTCTCCCCTTCCGGTGGGTGAATGGTTTTGTTTTCTCTATACGCAAGGCGTGAGCCGTTGTACTCTGCGCCCATAATGAGCACCTGTCCGGTCATATATAGCCACAGCAGCACCACCACAATGGTAGCAATGGAGCCGTACAGCTCCGTATAATGGGCCACCTTTTCCACATAGTAGGAAAAGGCTACGCTTAGCGCCAGCCAAGCCAGCATGCTCAGCAATACCCCCGGCACTACCTCCCGCAGCGGGCATCTTCGGCCCCTGGCCAGCATATTCAGCGGCACCAGCACCAGCAGCATGATGACCCCCAGCACTGCAAAGCGCAAGGTCTCCCAGACGTTAATAAACTGGTCCGGTATGTGGATCAGCCCCGAGACAAATTGCAGCGCCCGGCGGCCCACGGTGGTGAGCACGATGCTGGCAGCAATGGTGACGATGAGCCAAAGGGTAAAAATCAAATTACGCAGTGTACCGCCAATCATGCTGGGCGGCTGAGGCACACCATAGGCCTTGCGCACGGAGTGCATCAGGCAGCTGGTGGCCCGCAAGGGAAACCACACCGAGAAGATCAAGCTGAACACCAGCAACTGGCGGCTGGGGCTGGTAGACACATACTCCAGATAGCTGCCCACGATGCCCAGTACCTGCTCGGGCAAAATGCGGCTCATGGCAGTAAGGGTCTCCTCAATATCCAGATCCATCAAGCCCACCAGGGTGCTGACGAACACCAGCAGCGGGAAAATGGCAAAGAGCAAATAATAGGTCAAAGCCGCACCGTCCCGGGCGACGTCGTGGGCATAGTACCGGTCGATAAGATCCCGGATGAAGGCCAGCGGCTTGCCGCGTTTTTCGTTTTTGTTTCCTTTGATGCCGCTCTCCCCCTTCGGCCCGGACACACCCGGGCGTTCTGCGCCGCCTGTGTCGCAGCAGCTTTTTGGTTATTATACCATGCCGCGACGCACAATGGTATAATGCTGCCATATTTTTTCGGCTCCCGGCGAAGCCGGGGAAAAATGGCATAAAATATAATGGCCGCATTGCGGTCATTATACCATAGAAATACCGCGAAATAAACCTTTTCTTCCAGTGTAGTCGCTTATCAGTATAAATCCGTCCGTTTCGGACAAGTGTCCATCAAAATCTCTAAAAATACTTCTTATTTTTGGAAAATAATTCCTATTGCTTTTTTCCATTATTATGCTATGATTGAGGAAAGTAATTTGTCATATTAAAAGAGGTGCAATTATGGATAATCTAACGAAAATCGTGCGCACGGAGATCACCCGTCAGTACAAGAGTGTGCGTCAGTTTGCCTTCGCAGTGGATATACCTCTGTCCACCATTAACAGTGCCCTGCACAACGGCATCGGCGGTTCCTCCTTTGACACCGTAGTGCATATCTGCAAGACCCTTGGTATCAAAGCCCTATCGGACGATTCCGCCTTCTACCTGACGGACGACACGCAGGATTTGCTGACCCAGTATGCCCAGTTGGATAGCTATGGCCGGCATACCGTAGCCACCGTTCTGAAGGTGGAGGCTGATCGCTGCAAGAAAGCCGCCGACGCTTTTACCGGCGAGGCCGCTGCCTTTGGCGGCAGCTTTACCAGTGTGAATATGCCCGCAGGCGATGCCGCAGACGCTGTCAATGCTCTGCGCAGCCTGAAAAATAAGGAGTAAGAGGGGACCGTCTCATGACACCTGTGCAGCGCGAGGCGCGCACATTTTTGTCGCAGTTTCACCGCCGGCCTTTTACGGTTTCAGATCTTGAAAAAGCCCTGCAGGAGCAGGGCTTTTCCTTGGTTGAGTACAGCCGCATTTCCAACGGCAAGGAGGTCACCACTCTGCTCACCTCCCTGCGTCTGTTTGATTATGCCGCCAGGCAATCCGCCTTCACCTATCAGGATCCCCACCTGCGGATCGTTTTTATGCAGGAAAACCTATCTCAGCAGGAGCAAATGATCCTGCTGAGCCATGAACTGGGGCACATTCTGTGCCGGCATTTGGAACGGTCCCCCGCTACCGGCCCCGGCAGCAGCGTCCTTCAGGAGCAGGAGGCCAATGAGTTTGCCTCTATCCTTCTGCGATATAACCGCCGCTGCAGGCCCAGGCGCATCGCCCTGTGGGGCGGCATCGGTATAGCCGTCGCCGCGGCGCTGGTGGTTCTGATCTTGTGCATTTTTCCGGCCAGCTCCAGCCAGACGGTTTACTTAACGGAATCCGGTCGGTGCTACCACAAGCGGGATTGCCAGTATGTCATCGGCAAGGATAATACCGTCACCGTAACGGAACAGCAGGCCAAGGATTCCGGTTACGACGCCTGCACCTGGTGCTTCGGCCACAGCAGCTCATAAACAGCGTATTGAAATGCTCTTTTTGCTTTGCTGCCTTCTTCATCCTGCTGACCGCATATTAGCTGCAGCCGGACGCGCCATCGGCGCTCGACAGGATTGCTAAGGTCGGTGATAGGGATGGTGTACGCTGCAAAATAGTGCGCAGAAAAAAGACGAGTAAGCTTCCCGGAAGGGGCTGCTTACTCGTCTTTGCTTTATGCCTCCGGCGGAGCGCATCTCATTTCAGAGGCGCGGTGGAAATTCCACCGCGCCTCTGCTGTTTGGATTTGGTTGCAGCCGATGGGCTTACGCCTCCCGCTCCTTACGCTTCAGCACGAAGGCTGCGGCGAGAAGTGCCACGGGCAGGGCGATGACCCACACCAGCACGCCGGTGTCGCCGGTGGCGGGGGTGTCAGTGCCGGGATTCGTGGGATCGGTCTTGCCGGGATCGCTGGGATCCGTCTTGCCGGGATCATCGGGATTGGCAGGCGTATTGCCGCCGGTCTGGATGGTCACATCGCTCATATCGTACAGGCTGGTCTGGCCATTTACGAAGCGATAGTACGCCGCCAGGGCGTAGTAGCTCTGCTCGGTGGCCATACCGTTCCGCTCGCCGTCAGCGGTGTGCTTAAATCCGCCGCCGTCCACATAGAATCCGGCCAGGGCGCCCAGTACGGTGTTGCCGTTCTTCACAAAGCGGCTGTCTGTGGCGGGGTCGATGCCCAGGGCCGTCAGGGCCACGATAACCTGGGCGCAGGACTCGCTGTTCACGGTACCCCAGCTGCCAAAGCCGCCGTCATTGCGCTGCAGGGCGGAAAGAGCCTCCAGGGCCTTATCCACAGCAGCCTTCACGGTCTCGTTGGTCTTGTAGTAGGGGGCCAGGGCCTGGATGGCCATAGCGGTCATATCGGTGTCGGCGTTCTCGCCGCTGAGGTTCCAGCCGCCGCCGGGAAGCTGGGCATCCAGGATCACCTGAATCAGCTTCTCCCGGGTCACATCACCCATGGTGGGATAATTGTGGCTATCCAGGGCAATAAGGGTGAAAATGGGGCCGTTGATGCCCTGCTTCTGCACATAGGCCATGTTATCCAGACCCTTCAGCAGGTTGTGGCCGCCCACATTGGTGACATCCTTGCCGATGGCCGTCAGGGCCAGGATCACCCGGGCGTTGTCGGTGACCTTCGCCCGGTGCAGACGCTCATTGGCGTCAGCCATGGCCTTCACATACTCCACCACATTGTCATAGTACCCGGCGGGCACAGTGCGGCCACTGCGGGCCAGGCCGATGACCATCCACTCGCCACCGGTGGAGTTCACAGTGGGGGTGCCCAGGCCCTGGATGAAGTCGCCGGTGGTCTTGTAAATTTCCTGCAGGCGCTTGCTCTGCTCAGCCAGCAGCCGGGCATAAGCCGCTTCGGCGGCGGTGAGCTTGTCATAGCTCTTGACCTCGGCCTGCTGGGCCTCCGTCAGTGCCTCATAGGCAGCCCGAGCGGCAGCAATGGCATCTTCGGATTCCAGGGTCACCTGCCCGATGGCATCGATCATGTCGTCCACAGGCTTGGCGGCCTTCAGATCGGCCAGGCGAGCCTCGGCGGCGGTGAGCTTGTCATAGCTCTTGACCTCGGCCTGCTGAGCCTCCGTCAGTGCCTCATAGGCAGCCCGGGCAGCGGCGATGGTCTCCTCGGACTCCAGGATCACCTCGCCAATGGCGTCGATCATATCGTCCACGGCCTTGGCAGCCTTCAGATCGGCCAGGCGAGCCTCGGCGGCGGTGAGCTTGTCATAGTTGGTAACCTGAGCCTGCTGGGCCTCCGTCAGTGCCTCATAGGCAGCCCGGGCGGCGGTGATGGCCTCCTCGGACACCAGGGTCACCTCGCCAATGGCGTCGATCTTCTCTATAACGTCGTTTACATGCCAGCCCTCCAGCTTCAGGGACAGGGCGGGCAGCTGGGACATAATATCCCCGATGGTGGTTTCCGTGTATTTCCCCAAGCCGGTGCCGTAGCGGGCTGCCCGGTGGGCACCGGTTGCCTGGCCAAATCCTCTCCCCGCAGTAATAGCGCCGGTCAGGGAGTAGGACAGCTCCGTCCAGTTATCAGGGATCGTAACGGTAATTGCCTGCCGCGCAGGATTGCCGTTGAAGTCGTAGGTACCTGCCCAACCGGCCTGTCCGCTGACAAACTTCGTATTGTCCTCACCCACCAGGTTGATGATGGGGGTGCGGTTATAAACGCCGGACAGCTTTTCCGCCGGATTGACCAAACCGTTAAACTGGATCTTCACCTTGTCCCCGGCCTTGAACTCGGTGGTCTTGGGGAGGACCTTGCCGTCCGCATCCAGGAAGTCATAGCTGACGCCCCGGGCGGTGACCACCTGGTAGGTCTTAACGCCGTCCTTCTCCACGCAGAGGATATGACGGCCGGTGGTGAGGCCGGTAACCGTCACGGTGCCGTCGGCGGCCACGGTGACGCCGTCAGCGGTAAAGCCGTTAAAGCTCATCTTGTCAGTGACGGTGGAGCGGGCCACGGTGACGGTGCAGCCTTCCTCAGGCTTAAAGCTGTAGGATGCCCCCTGGTCGTCAAAGTAATAGAGAATGTCGTGCTCGGCATCCAGGGGGGTGGTCTTGGCACCCAGGCGATCCATCACGGCATTGGTCTCGATGGCCGTGCCGTCTGCGCCCACGGTGACCACGAACACGCCGGTAAACTCCGGCCAGATGGCGGACAGCTCCGTGCCGCCCATGCCCTGGGCGTGTGTCATGGCGTCATAGGTCACCAGCACAATAGCGGTGCCGTTTTTGTTGGCGGTCACGCTGGCTATGCTGCTGTTGTTGGCATCGGTACTGATGGTCAGAATATCGCTGTCGTTTCCATTCACATCAATGACGCGGTAATGCACATCCGGCAGCGCGATCTTCGTATTCATATAGTTCTCAATAGCCTGCCAGTTGCGGAATACCTGCAGGTCAAAGGATTGTCCTACCTCCAGGTTTTTGTAGCCCTTCTGGTTGACGGTCAAATACACATTGCCCAGGTCATACAGGTTCTTATCAAAGCCGTTGACCGTGGTCTTTGTATACTCACTGTCCCCAATGTGCAGATCCTCGCGGGTAACGTCAATGGTCTGCTGGGTGTTCCACTTATCAAAGGTCCAGTAGGTCACGCCATCCGGGTGCTGCACCCGAACAAAGTGGTTATTATAATTCAAATAACTGTCAGCGGGAAGTACCGGCAGGGTGAATGTGGCGCTCACGCCGTCGGCGTTTTCAGTGACCGACGCAGCCTCCACAAATTCATAAGTCCAGTAGGTGCGGAAGATACCGGCGCTGATGGTAGAGCCCTTGGGCGCATTCACAGTGACTCTGGTCGCGGCAGGGATAGATGCATACAGCTCAATAGCGCTTTCTGTCTGCGTCCCCGTCTTGCTCACTGTAGCAGCCACATAATCGGCGGCCTTGTCTCCTATGGGGGTAAGGGTAGCCTTGACGGTATCGCCCTGGACAAAAATACCGGAGGTGCGGGTGGTGCCCCAGTTAGTGGAGGTGCCTGTCTCGGCCTTGCGGTTCATGCCGTCGGCGCCGACCACCTGGTAGTCGATGGTGTAGTCGGTGTTCTCGACCCAGCCGCTGTTAGAGGCATAGATCCCATAGGTCCGGCTAAAGGCGATGGAGGTGGTGTCCTCCGCCACGGTGACAACGATACCGCCGTTATACTGGCCGGCTTCATTATAGCCCTGGGCCCAGTAGTTGCCGACAGGCAGCTTCACCCCGGCGTACTTCAGGCCACCGTAGTCGCCGTCAGCCACGGTATTCTTGCCGGCCAGCAGGTCCACGTCACCCTTGACGCCGCTGGCATAGCTATACAGCTTCAGGGATGCCAGCTGGGCGCTATGCAGGCCCTTCAGGTCCAAGGTGACCATGGGGATCTCCTTGACCTTGGCCGTGGGATTCATCAGCGCATAGACTTCCTCTTCGTCGTTGCTCACGGCGGTGAGGTAGCCGGTGAAGCTGTCGTCCACAGTGAAGGTGGCCTGGCCGTTCTTATCGGTGACAGCGCCGTCAATAACGGTCACAGCGCCGGTCTCGGGATCCATCCAGCCCAGCTTGGCCCCCTCCAGGGGCTTGGCCGCGGCCTTCAGCTCGGCAGGAGTCTTGTGCAGGTAGGCACTCGAAGCGTAGAAGCCTGTAACGGTAGCGGTGACCTTCTGACCCACATACATCTCGGCGGGAGCATCCACCCAGGTATAATAGTCCGACCAGGTGCTGTCATCCGCATACACGTAAAAGTCCACCACGTCGCCGCTCAGAAGCGGGGTATTGGTGACCATGGTGCCGTTGTAGCCGCCGCCGTAGGAGGCAGGGGTACCGTCATTGGGATACCCCTGGTTTACAAAGAAACCGCAGGCGTTGGTCTTCTCTCCGAACAGCTTGGAGATCCAGCCGCTGCTGCCCACAGCCAGGTACTCTCCGGCTGTTTCCTTGGTAAAGGCTTCACCAAAGACCAACTCGTGGGCCTTGACCAGGGCGTCCAGGGCGGTCACGCCCTCCAGCGCATCGGTAAAGCCGTACTTCTCGGCGGTATTGGCCGCTACCTCCACCTCCTGGGGAGCATGGAGATAGCCGCCCGCCATCTGGGAGCGGAGCGTCACCTTCACGGCGGCAGGGGCCTCCTGGGAAACGGTGATCTTATACTCGTGGGCCTCAGCCCCTTTGTTCATGCTGGGCCAGGAGGGATCGCCGCACTTGACGGTGATGACCGTGCCATCGGCCACAGGGATCTTAGCCGTGCGCTTGTACTCCGTGCCGTCCACGCTGGTGCGGACCTGGAAGTTCTTGTTGCTGGCGGTGGGCGTCACCACCACGCTGCTGACATCGGCGGCCAGCTTCAGCGTGTAGCTGTGGGTGTCCTTATAGAAGGCGGGAGACAGCTCGCCGGCACTGAAGGTCAGGGCCTTGACGGTGGTGTCATTGTTATTCCAGCTGCCGCCCAGGTCGTCGCCAAGGCTGCAGGTGTACATGACGCGGATCTCGTCGCCGGCTTCCAGCTTGCCGTTCGCCACGGTAAAGGCGCCGAAGCCCTCGTTGGCAAACCAGTCGTTCATGGTTCCCATCCAGCCGGACTGATTGCCGCCGTCAAACGCAGCCAGGCCGTTGATTTCGCTGATGTAATTGCTTTCAGCGCCGGTCTGGGTATATCCCTTGGCCTTCAGCGCCTCGGCGACACAGCTCATCATGGTGGATTCCTTGGTGAGCTTCACCCAGGTATCCACCAGCGTGCCGGTCCAGGCAGGAGCATTACCATCCACAGGTTCTGTGAAGGTAGTGTTTTCCACGATGACACGGGCCTGGCCCAGGTCATCGGGCGCTGCCAGCACGGAGGTGGGCACCAGGGACAGGGCCATCACCAATGCCAGCAGCAGGGATAAAATCTTTTTCTTCATCTCTTATTTCCTTTCTTTCGAATTTTATGCAAACGCCTCTATGGCGAATTTGCCGAGGAATCGGGGGCGGAGCGGCTTAAACTCCGGCCCCCGTATGGAAAGATGCGGCTGCTGCGCCGCTTCGGCTTGGCAAAAAGAAACGCCCGGCTGCCATAGGCAGCCGGGCGCAATAATCCCTTACATTTTGTTGCGCTTCGACCCCGGTGATGGCAGCGGTCTGGGAGCAGCGCCTTGCGTATCTGACTTATCCTGCTCGCGGCAGGCTTCACAGTGACCGTCTCGCGGGGCTTTTCACCCCATTCCGCCGCCGGGATAATACCCGGCTCACGCTGTCCCATTATTTGGTTGTCTCCACTTTAACACACCCTGCAGCAAAATACAAGCCCCTTTTCGCCATTTTTTTCGGGGCAGCGCAGACTACTTCAGCCGCAGCGGCAGGCCGCAGAAGATCCGGGTGACGGAGTCCGCCTGTCGGGCCAGAGCGCACACGGCCCGGCCCACCTCCTCCCGCCATAGGCGCTGGGTCTTATCCATAGGCACCACTCCGCAGGACACGTCCGTGCAAAGCACCACGGCATCCGGCCGCAGGTTGGGCAGCACAAAGGGCTCCCCGGCGGCTACGGCGGCATACACCGCCTCCTCTAAATAGCAGATGCAGCGGCGGGAGGTATCAAAGCCGCCGTCATAGTGGGCCAGATCCTCCTGCGTCAGGTGAAAATGCTCCATAGCGTAGGCCAGCTTCCCCTGATAGGCCCCACCGATGATGAGATCCATAGTCTTTCCTCCTTATAACAGCAGCAGCGCGGCACAGCCGGCCATTTCACCCAAAGTGATAGCAGCACCGGAGATATCCCCGCACATGCCGCCCAAATTCCGCCGCAGGGAAAAGGCCGTGACGGCAGCCACAAAAATAGCCATCGCCGGGGGTAAAAAGCCCCACCCGGAAACCAGCACACCCAGCCCCACGGACACAGCCCCCAAAGCCCATGCGGTGGCGGCGGCCCCCCGGCTCTGCCCCATGGCATGGTAGCCGCTGGTCTCCAATGGTTTAAGGCCCAGCACCGCCCCGGCGCTGACACACCGGGCCCCGGCGCACACCAGGGGCAGCGCCCACAATCTGTCCGCCTCCCCCGGGCAGAGCCACACGCTGTACCCGGCCATAGCCAGCAGCACCAGGCAGATAACGGCAAAGGAGCCCACATGGGAGTCCTTGAGGATCTCCCGGCGGCGGGCCTGCTCCCGGCGGGAGAGCACCGCGTCACAGCAATCCATAAACCCGTCCAGGTGGATAAAGCCTGTGAGACACCAGGGCGCTACCGTCATGCACAGGGCAAAAATGGGTCCCGGCGCAGAAATGCGCAGCAGCAAAAGGCCGATCCCCGTCCAGATAAGCCCTAAAGCGCCGCCTAAAAAAGGCAGGCACAGGAGCATCTGCCGGTAGCAGCCGCTGTCCCAACGGCGGATGGGGTTGGGAATGGCACAAAACATCCCCCAACACATAGAAAAGCCGGTGAACCATTTTTTCATACAGGCAGTTCTCCTTTGTAAACGATGCAGCCCCCGAAGCTCACCTCTGCTACAGCGTCACACACGGCAGCCAGGCTCCGGTCGATATGGGCCAGGCCCCGGCGATACTGCTCCGTGAGGTCGCCGTAAATCATGGCGTCGGAATAGATATAGTCGCTGACGAACACCATGCTTTTCATTCGCCGGGCCAAGGCTGTCAGCTCCCGGGCCACCCGCTCCGGGGCGGTGAGATCTATCGAGCCGTCCGGGCGGAACATCTCATTGGAAAGCAGGGCGGTGACGCTATCCAAAAGGTAGGTGCCCTCCACATCAGCATCCTGCAGTGCCGCCTCCAGCCCCAGGCCGCACTCAATGGTCTGAAAGCCCAGGCCCGAGCGGCTGGCCACATGGCGGGCAATGCGGCTGCGGTCCTCCTCATCGTGGGGGATCATGGTGGCCAGGTAATACAGCCGTCCCGGCTGGCTCAGGCATACGGCGGTCTGCTCGGCCAGGGTGGATTTTCCGTTTTTACAGCCGCCGGAGAGAAACACGGTCATATCAGAAGCAATCCTTTCCCCGGATGTCATCCAGATAGCTGTCGTCGATGGCAGCGCCGGCAAAGGTGGCCATGCCCTCGGCGGCGGCGCAGGCCGCCTCCATCACCCGAAAAGCGATGGGGCAGCCGCTGCCCTCTCCCAGGCGCATGCCCAGGTGCAGCCACGGCTCCAGGCCCAACTCCTTTATAGCGGCGGCATAGCCCACCTCGTGGGAGGCGTGAGAGGCGAAGAAATAGTCCTCTGCCGCCGGGCACAGCCGCCCGGCGCACAGGGCCGCCACCACGGAGATGAACCCATCGATGACCACCGGCAGCCGCTGCCGGGCCGCCCCCAGGAACACGCCGCACATGGCGGCTATGTCCAATCCGCCCACCTTGCTCAAAACGTCCAGCACATCGTTTTTGTCCGGCCGGTGCAGGGCCAGGGCATCGGTGATGACCTGCTTTTTTCGCAGGAAGCCTGCGTCGGTCATGCCGCCGCCTCGGCCGGTAACAGCCTCCACCGGCAGGCCCGTCAGGGCCGCCAGTACCGCTGCGGAAGTGGTGGTGTTGCCGATGCCCATCTCCCCGGCGCCTAATATGGCCACGCCCTCATCCTTCGCCTGGCGGGCCAGCTCCAGACCCGTCCAGACGGACCGGGCCGCCTCCTGCCGGGTCATAGCGGGCTCCCGCGCTAAATTGCGGGTACCGGGCAGGATCCTCCGGTTCAGGATAGCCGGGCAATCGTATTCATCGGCGATGCCCACATCCACCACCTGTATCTCATCTCCAAAGTGATGGGCCATAGCGCTCATACCGGTGCAATAGTTTGTCATGTTCACCGCCTGGGCCGCCGTGACGCTCCGGGGCGTCACGGACACGCCCTCCTCCACCACGCCGTTATCCGCACAGAGGACGATAATGCGGCAGGGGCTATAGACCGGGTGCAGCTTCCCGCTGATGCCGCACAGGCGGATATAGATATTCTCCAGCGCCCCCAGGCTGCCCGGGGGCTTGGCCAGGGTGCCCTGGTATACCGCCGCCCGGGCCATGGCATCGGCATTGGCGGGCGTGATATGGGGCAGCTCCTTTAGGAGCCGTTCTTCGTAATTCATAGCGTTAAAAATCCTTTTTCCAGCAGCCAGCGGACATTCTCCTCCGCCTGTAGTGTCTCCAATGTATAGGTTAGGTGTTCTTCCCGGGCCAGGGCGTGCAGCACCTGCTCCATGGGGATGGTGCCCCGCTTCAGGGGGTCGTGAAGGTCCCCGCCGCCGGCATTGTTGTGCAGGTGCAGATGCCGCAGGTAGGGCCTGCACACCTCCACCCACTCCATGACCGGGGTGCGGGACAGCTCCGCATTGGCGTGGCCCACATCCAGGCACAGCCGCAGCCGGGGATCGTCCACCTGGCGGATGATGTCCACCGGAATCTGCGGCGACGGCTCCATGACATTTTCCAGGCACAGGACCATGCCCGCCGGCACCTGCGGCAGAAACTCCCGCCAAAACTCCACGGATTTCTCCACGAACCACTCCGGATAGTATACCCACGGGATAAATCCCGTGTGAACCACCAGCAGCCGGCAACCCCAATCCTGGGCGGCGGCCAGGGCCTGGGCGTAGCGATGCCGGGCCAAGCTGACAGCCAGGGGGTCGATGGCGGCGGGACACAGCTCATTGAACGGCGCATGGAACACAAACCGTTTCGCCGCCTGCCGGTGGCACTGTGCAGCTGTCACCACCTCCGGAATGGGGGCATCCAGATTCGCGGCGGTGCAGTATTCGGCAATCTCCAGGCCCAGGCCGTACCGGGCGGCGGTCTCATCGCACCCGGCGGAAACAGTAGAAATATAGAGCTGGCTGCAATCCATGACGCTTCTCCTTTTTCTTTTATGCGGGAAAAGTATACCACGGCAGCCCGCCCTTGTAAAGCGCGCGGAATCCGTTCATCCCCGTCTCAAGGGCACAAAAGTGCCTCCCGCTGCCGAGAGGCACTTCCTGAATTGTTTCTCCGCTGCGTCTTACGCCTCTGTCAGGCCGTTTTCCGCCATGACCTTTTGCAGGATCGCCTCCGGGTCATTGCCCCGGATGTCCAGCCCCTCCGCCAGGAGCAGCCGGGTAGCTGGGATGCCGAAATAATCCTCCGCCAGCGCCTTCACATACCCATAGCCAAAGCGCCCGTCAAAAGGGCCGCCCGACGTTGTGACATAGATCAGCTCCTCCGCCCGGCACATGCCCTCCGGACGGCCATCGGCGCCATACCGCGTCACGATGCCCGTGGCGTAGATGTTTTCGATATAGATCTTCAGCTGAGCCGGGAAGGACAGGTCCCAGTAGGGCGCCGCTATCACGATCCGGTCCGCCGCGGCGAACTGATGGGAATAGCGGAATATCTCACCGTCCAGCTCGCCCCGGTCCAGCAGCTCCTCCCGATGGGGCAGCCGCTGGGGGTCCATAGCCCGGATGGGCTCATCGTATAGTCGCAGCTCCTCGTACTCCCCCAGCTTTTTCAGCAGTGCCCGGGCCAGACGGTCCGTGCGGGAGTTCATCCGGGGGCAGCAGTTAATGTATAGGGTCATGGGGTATACCTCCTCATAAAGTTGTCTTTTTACGCTTTTTCTATCTGCCGGGCAAAATCTGCCGCCCGCCGTTCGATACCCGGCAGGCGCACAAGGCTCCCCCGCTCGTTGGCTGTTTCCAGCAGGCAGAAATGAGGCGGCAGGAAAAAGGACTTGTTCATATTCAGGGCCGAAATCAGCTGCCGGGCCAGTAAGTCACCCCCGGAGTAGCCGGAAACCACCAGGCCAAACAGGCGCTTGTCGTAAAACCGCTGCTGGCGAAACAGGGCCGTCAGGCGATTGACGCAGGCGGTGAGATTGGCAGACAGGGCATCATTGTAGTTGGCGCAGAGCATCACCAGTGCATCGCATCGGCGCACAGCGGGATAGACCTCCTGTACCATGGGCCCGCTTCCGTAAAAGCAGCTGCCCTGCTCACCAAAATGCAGGCATGCGGTGTAGCTGCAGCCGTTGCAATCGGGCACGGTGCCGTTGCGCAGGCCGATTTCCTCCACCTCCATCTCCGGCGGCAGCGCTCGGCGCACCAGCTCCCAAAAGGCCAGAGTGTTGGAGGTGCTGCGCTGGGAGGCATGCAGGGCCAGTATATGGCGGATGGGCCCGGGCTTTTCCCAGGCTGCCAGCCTTTCTATCAGCTCCGAAATCGATGCCCGGAAGGCCGTCTCCTCATTCACGCCGCCTATCTGGGCCTGGACACGGAAATTGCGCAGCGATCCGGTGGCCTCCACCAGGGGCCGGCCCAAAAAGGCGCAGCCCGCCTGATTGGCGGCAAACACCATGTCCCGGGCCACATCCTTGGTGTAAAACTCCCCCACGCCTGTGACAATCACCCCGGCCACGCAGCCGGTAAGCAAGCTCACATCCCGCCGAAGCCGGGAGAGCATGTGATAGTACGCTTCATTGCAGCCTCCCTCGTCCAGGGCCACAGCAAACAGGAGGCGCCGGCCCTGCAAGCCCTCCAGGTCTCTTTCCGGGTCGGCGAATACGCTGCCCAGGGGCAGCAGGGGCGTGAGCATTTCCTCCAGGGTAGAGCTATATGCATTTTTCGGTAAAAGAACGGTCAGCGGCATTTTTACCCCTTCTTTCATGGAGGCTGTCGAAAAGCCCTGTCATTGCGAAGCCAGTGCTGCGCACTGGCTTCGCAATCCGCTTTGGAAATTCGGATTTTAGGGTCTTCTTTGCAAATTTCTGGTGCTGAAGTCATGGGTTCCCACATCGCTTCGCCCCTTGGAATGACAAAACGGAATTTTCGACAGTCTATTGTATAGCCTTTAATTTTTCCTCTGTCTCTTTCAGGCGGTCAAGAAGCGCCCTCGGCAACGACAGGCGCTCAAATTCCACGCCCCCCGGCGTCATGCGGTTGCGCCCGCCCATGAAAACGCCGCCTAAGTAGGCCGATGAGCAGTGCCACTGCCCCCGCAGGCACAGCAGCAGGCTCAGCGCCCCCGACGACAGGGCCGGAGCCACAAAGGGCTTAAAGCCCATTCGCCGCATCTGAAGGTTAGCATGGGCGGCCAGATCCGTCAGCTCCCGGGAGAGGGCATCGTCATAGTGCGAAACGGAGTTGGCGATGACCAGGTCCTCTCCATGGGGGCCGAAGCTGCGGCCGTCCGTGAGGAACTCCGCAAAACGGGAATCCCTTTTGGCATAGTAGGCCGCCCGAGCGTTCATCACCCCCAGGCCGAAGCCCTTCACCTGGTGGGGAAACAAGCCTCCGCCATCCAGGATTCCATTTTCATCCCGGTTGCTCTCCAGCAGCACCGCCCGGCACAGGGGATCCACCGGATCGCTGACCACGCAAAACAGGCCCTTATACCGGGCCGCCCGGGCCTTTTTCGCGTACAGCGCCGCCAGGTCCCGGTTCAGCTCGTACTGAGCCATGCGCACGTCTCCGTTTTTCACCGCCGTGTCCGGCACGAACCGGGATGCGCAGAACAGGAATACATCTCCATCAAACAGCTCCTCCGGCCCGATGATCTCCACCGGCGGCAGAGCGTCATATGCCCAGGGCAGGCCGATCTGATTCAGCTCAAATTCCCACCGCTGGGGCACGTTTTCCCGCAGGTCGCAGATGCCAATAGAGGCGATGATATCCCCGCCCAGCAGCCGCAGACCCTGGAGCAGCGTGCTGCCCACATCTCCCAGGCCCAGGAGGTTCACCCGGTATTTTCCCCTCCGCGATGGGGGGGAGAGCAGCTCCTGCCAGCGGGGGTGCAGCCGGTTCACAGCTCGCACCCGTCCCGTCCGGATGGCCTCCTCCAGCTCCGCCGGGATGGCCGGGCCCGGGGCGGAGGCGTCCAGGGTCTCCACGCCCTCCTTCTCCGTCAGCAGGGCCGCATCCGTCACCGGGAAGGTCTCCCGACCCGCGAGCATTTCCCGGGCAAAGAGGAAAATGATCTCTCCCTCCCCCGGCAGGGCGCCTATTCTTTCATAGGGCAGCGCGTCCCAGGCGCAGAGGGTGTGTCCCTCATGGCGATAGTAGTTCATACCTTCGCCTCCTTTGTCATAAAGCGCATCCGCTTGAGCAGCTCGATGTCGTCGTCCAGGTAGGTGGAGGCTCCCCGGCTCAGATCATAGGTCATGCTGCTTCCCTTGTCGGGGCACAGGGGCAGGATCACCGCCTCACTCAGGCGGCTGAGCGTCAGGTTCCGCGCAAAGATCCGCCGGTACTCCGTCTCCAGGGCCAGCAGGATGTTCCGGGCATTTTCCAGGCAGCACAGGCTCAGGGCCCAGGCGGTCTCCGGATCCAGCGGCCCGAACTCCGGGGAAGCATAGGGCAGGATCCGGTTCACAGACGGCTGCAGGCCGCCCTCCATCCGCTCACTGCGGCGGATGGTATCTCCGCCGATGAAGGGATACAGCGTAGACTCCACAAAGCGCATCCGCAGATTGGGCAGGTAATATACGCCCTCGGCGTCATAGCCCAGGCTCTCCATCAGATCCCGGCCGGTGCCGGTGAGATAGCCCACCAGCACCTTTTTTACCCGGGTACCGGTCTTTCGCAGCAGTGGTGCCAGGCGGCGGATACGCTTGCCGTCGTGGAGCACATCGTCCACTAAGATAGCGGGCCGGTCAAAGGCCCGAATGGTACGCACCTGATCCTCCAGCGGGGAGTAATCCGGATATGCCTCAATGGAGTACGAGGATAGATCAGGCTCATACACCTTGTCTGTGCGCAGCGTCTTGGTGACGGTGTTGGGCACGATGACGCCGCGCATGAGCTTGCCATAGGGCACACAGATGTCCGGTCCCAGCTGCCGGGGCTGCGTAGGCTCCTCAGGTACGCCGTTGCACTCGGTGATGCGCCGCAGAAGCCTATGGTAAATCACCCCGGCGGACAGGCTCAGTACCAGCCCGCCCGGCTGGAGAAGTGTCATGGTCTCCTGCAGCCGCCGATGCGCCGCTGCCACGGCAGCCACCACCATGGGGGCCGTAGACAAGGGGGGCTTTATGGTGGTACCCACGTTGTTGCTGAGGATAATGGGCTGGCGCATATCCACCGCCAGAGCGATGCGGGAGCAGCTGCCCGGCACAGGCACAAAGCCCTGCAGCCGCAGCAGATCCCGCGCCCAGGCATCCGCAAAGCCCTCCAGGGGCATATAAATGGCATAGGTGTACTCGCGGCCCAGGGCCAGAGTCAGCACCTCCGTCAAAAGCAGCTGACCCAGCTCATTCTGCTGGGAGGTCTGCGGCACAAAAAGGCCGCTTACCAGCAGCGTCCGCCCGCCGGCGTTCTGCCGCACAAAGGCCGCCAGCTCTGTGCTCCCCAGCCGGGAGAACAGGTGCTGTGAATCCATGCAGCAATAGGTGGCCGCCCCCAGCACCGTCTTGTTCTCCCCATTGGTCAGCAGCAGCACATCATCGCCGCTTTGGCACAGCGCCCGCAGCACCGTCTCTGCGGCGGAGGCAGGCAGAGTCCGGCGCAGCATCGCGTTCAGGCGCTCCTCCTCCGGTCCGCAGGGGATAAACTCCAGATCCTCCGTCCGCAGCACGGGCTTATCCAGCGGCTCCCGCAGATACAGGCTGTGGCGGTAGATAAACTCCTGGGCCATGGGGTCAATAAGATGGGAGATATCCCGGTTAGCGTCCACCGCCTCCCGGATGCGGGTGGAGCTGATCTCCTCCAGCTCCTCTGGCAGGGTCAGCTCCAGCACCTTGCCGCTGATGCAGCCGTAATCCCCGACCATATCGGCGCCGGCCCGGCGGAATATCACATGGTTGAAGCTATGGATGGAATCCGGCTCCGTGGGCTTGCGATACGAGGAGGCGTGGGCCACCACGTCGCTGCCCACCACAATGGATACCTCCCGTCCCGGGAACGCCCGGCGCAGTCGGCGCAGATTTTCGGGGTTGGCAATATTCACCGGGAAATCCTCCGGGAAGATATGCACATAAAATTCATCCGCCACAGACATGGCCGCAATCTCCCGCCGGACGCGGTAGGGCTGGGTGCGCTTAGACCAGGAAAACTCGTCGATGGCCAGCAGCACCTCAAAGCCCTCGTCCCGGATGGCCCGGACAATACCCTTGTGGGACAGGGTAAAGGGGTCAAAGGTGCCGGGAAAGAAGGCCACAGGCCGAGGCGGTGAAAAGGATACGCCCCCGCACAGCAGCTCCTGCTCCACCAAAAGCCGGTAGAGCCTGCCCAGCATGGCAGCCCGATAGTAAAAGTGCAGGCCGCTCTCGCTCTCCGCCTGACATATGGCCAGGATGCGCCGGACCGTCAGCTGCAGGGACCGGCATTTCTCCTCCCGGTCCAGCACCGGCGAGCCGAACACATGTCTCCCCAGCAGATACATAGCCTCCTGCCGGGTACCCATGTCGATGCCCGCCGTACCCTTCATCAGCATACCCAGCAGCCGCTGGGCCCGGCCACGGCGAGTCCCCTCGTCCTCCGGAAAGCGCTCCCGATACACGGTGTAGGTCTCCAGGATCTCTGCAGCGGTATCCAGGGCTGAGGCCACGATATGCCCCTCTGAGGAGGAGAGGGAGGCAGCCAGGCCCGCCAGAAGCTCATCCAGCTGCTCCGGCGGCAGCCACAGAGCAAAGCGTCCCAGATACTCCGGGATATACTTGGTGAATTCCTGCTGTCCCAGCTCCAGGCCCCGGCACAGCTCCACGGCAATCTCGTTGCGCTGATCCACGCTCAGCAGCGGTGCCAGCTCCAGCAGCGCGCCGCCGGCGCTGTGACGCACGGTGACCCGGTCGCTGACCTTGATGAGGTTGGAGAAATGGGCGGCAATATGCAGCACCTGACCGCCGCCGGCCTTGGCGTGCTCTGTCAGCAGGAGTATGTTCATTCTGCGGATAACCCACGGAGTGGCGGTTTTCAGGTTATCTAAGAAAATCTCCGAGATGGTCTCGTCCGGCAGGCGCACCACTTTTCCCTCCAGCAATCGGCTGCGCAGGATAGACAGGGAGGTGCTGTCGCCGCAATGCATCTTTCTAAGCGCATTTTGGAGCCGCGGCTCTCCGGGCAGGGCCGCCAACAGCGCCCGCAGCAGCAGTGCGGCAGACGTGCGCACCGTCAACTCCCGGGACCGAGCTGAAACCTCCGCAAAGCGCAGCAGCGTTTCCCGCTGCGCCGGGGTGCAGCGGTCCAGGGGCAGCGCCGCAAAGGTATCCAGCAGCCGGAATGCCACATCCGGCTCCATTCGCCCACCGCTGCGGCAATAGACCAGCAGGCAATCCAAAAAGCCCTCCTCCCGGCCCGGGCAATGCTGCAGCAGGGAGTTTACCGCAAATTTCAGGGTATATCCGATCCAACTGCGGTACTGGGGCATCAGCTTATGGTCCGGAAAGATGATTTTTTCCAAATACAGCTTCCACTGACCCAGATCGGTGATATTGCCCAGGGGCTTGCTGTCCCGGGGGCGTTCCTTCACATAGCCCGCGTGGAAATCGGCGATGATAGCGCCCATCAGTGCCGCCGCCTGGCGGCGGATGTCACCCTCCCGGTGCATCAACAGCTCATAGAGGAACGCCAGCGTCTCCATCTTCTGCGGCAGGCGCAGATACAGGGAGTAGGATTCGATAACCCCCAGATAGGCTCGCAGCCGCCGCCAATCCGTCTCGCCCCGGGCCTGCTCCAGCAGCTGGGCAAAGCTCCGTAGTCCCGTGAGCCGATCCATCAGCCGGATATTATGCTCCACGCATACCAGGCGCAGCACGTCCAGGGCCTCCTCGTCCGTCATCAGTGCCGCCGGCTTTTCCCTCCGGGGCGGCACATTGCGGCTCTGTAGGGAGGTATCCACCCCACGCTCGCTCAAAAAGCGCTCAAAATCCCGCAGCCGGGTGTATACCCGGCGGTAGCGCTGCTTTTTCTGCTCATCCACTCCGTCCAGCTTGGACAAGATCACGTCAAATGCCTCGGACAGGGTGGAGATGCAGGTAATCTCCTCCCCATGGGCTCCCCATGTCTGCTTCACCCGGAAATCCGCATAGATCAGCAGCAGTGACTCCACAGACAGATAGTCCGGCTCTAAGTCCCACACGGAGTGGTTGGCGGCCACATGTCCGATATCCGAGAGCTTATGCCGCCGGAACCAGAGGTCCGTGTAGTAGTAGTGCAGGTACGGCACCCGCTCCCCCGGCCGGCAGCCGAATTTGCCGATGTCGTGCCCGGCGGCACTGCCGGACACCAGGGCCAGGTCCACGGGGATCCCGGTCTCTCGCAATCCCCGGCCCATGGTCACGGCGATGTGATGCACCCCCGCAATATGCTCCAGCGCCCGGAACGGCGTGACCTCCAGGCCCAGACGCATCATCTCATACACATACTCCCGCTTCCATAGCCGCAGCATCTGCCCATAGCCCGCCGCACAGGGGCTGCCCTCCAGCTCTTCCTCTTGCAAAAAGTCAAAATCCCACATGGGGTCAAAGGGCTGCAGCTCACGCTCTGCACCAAACAGCACCTGCAGCACCGACAGCAGGAAGGCCGCACCGGCTCCGCAGGAAAAGTCCCTCCCCTGCTCCGGGAAAAGCTGCCGCCTGGCATAATCAAAGGTATAGAGCAGCCAGCCCTCTTGAGGCGTCTGGGGGCACAGCTGCTCCAGCTCACCCCGGCACAGCTCCAGCACCTGTGCGCACTGCACCCGCCCGCCATCCAGCAGGGGTACAAAGCGCTGCATATAGTTCTCCCGCTCCAATCCCTGCAAAAGCTCCTTCTGTCGGGCGAAATAGTCTCCCGCGGGCCGTTTTTGCAGCCTGCGCAGCAGCAGCACGTTCATCTGCCGTATCTTCTTTTTATTCATGGCGGCGCCCCCTGTTTCGGTGGTTTTCTTTTCTATTATGCTACCACAGCCGCCGCCTGATGTAAACAGCGCAGATGCTCGGTTTTCTCAAGTTTTTTGGTCATAAAATGTCCCCTGCACAGCATTGTGCAGGGGACATTTGTTCATCGTCCGTTCTCATCGGAGCCATTTGCCTGTTATCCTTTATACATGGGATACCGCTCCGTCAGTTCCCTTACGGCGTCCAGAATAAACGCCCGATCCGCCGGGTCATTGCGGCAAGCCAGATGAATACACCGGGCAATAGTCTCCATGTCGGCGGAGCCAAAGCCCCGGGTGGTGACACAGGGAGTGCCTATGCGCACGCCGCTGGTGACCATGGGCTTTTCCGAGTCGCCGGGAATGGCGTTTTTGTTCAGGGTAATGTGCAGCCCGTCCAGCCGCTCCTGCAAATCCCGGCCGGTAATGCCATGGCTGCGCAAATCCACCAGCATCAGGTGGTTGTCCGTGCCGCCGGATACCAGGTCGAAGCCGCTGTCCCGCAGGGCATTCGCCAGGGCAGCAGCGTTTTCCACCGTCCGCCGGGCGTAATCCCGGAATGCCGGCTCCATAGCCTCTCGAAAGCACACGGCCTTCCCTGCGATGATATGCAGCAGCGGGCCGCCCTGCATACCGGGGAACACGGCGCTGTCAATTCTCTTGGCCCATTCCGCTTTGGCCAGGATCACACCGCCCCGGGGGCCCCGGAGAGTCTTGTGGGTGGTAGTGGTCACCACGTCGGCATAGGGCACGGGGCTCTCATGCTGTCCGCCGGCCACCAGTCCGGCAATGTGGGCCATATCCACCATCAGCAACGCCCCGTAGCGGTGGGCAATGTCCGCAAATGCCTTAAAATCCAGCGCCCGGGGATAGGCCGAGGCTCCGGCCACCAGCAGCTTGGGTCGGGCCTCTTTCACGATGTCCTCCACCCGGTCATAGTCGATGCGCCCGGTCCGGGGATCCACCCCATAGCTGACAGCCCGATATAGCTTCCCCGATTGGTTCACCGACGCCCCATGGGTCAGATGTCCCCCGCCGGAGAGGTCCATGCCCACAAGGGTGTCCCCCGGCTGCAGCAGGGCCGCATAGGCCGCCAAATTTGCCTGGGCTCCGGAATGGGGCTGCACATTGGCGTGCTCTGCGCCGAAAAGCGCCTTGGCCCGGTCAATGGCCAGCCGCTCAATCTCGTCCACATATTCGCATCCGCCGTAATACCGCCGCCCGGGATAGCCCTCGGCGTACTTGTTGGTCAGGCAACTGCCCATGGCGGCCATCACCGCCGGGGAGGTGATGTTTTCCGAGGCGATGAGCTCAATATTCTCCTGCTGCCGCTGATACTCCCGCCGCAGCCACGTGGACACCTCCCCATCCTCCCGGGCCAGATAGTCCATGCTTTCCTTCAAAAAATTCTCCATGGTGTTGTCTCTCCTATACCGTCTTTCCCGTTCAATATTTTGCTGCAAGCCCCCTGCCGGAAAACCAAAGGTTTTCCGGCAATGTTCATTCCATATGCGGCCGCTCATCACCCATGAAGAACACCGCCACGGTGCCCTTGCCTGCGTGAGAGCCGATGATGGTGCCGATGTCGCACTGAACGATTTTGCCCCTTAGGTTGGGAAACTTCTCCCCGATGGCGTCCGTCAGCAGTTTGGCGTCCTCCGGGCAATCAGAGTTGCAGATATAGCACCGTCCGGCGTAATCTGCGCCGTTTTGGGCGTGCTGCAGCATGTTTTCCACCGTCACGGCCACGGCCTTTTTCTTGCCCCGGACCTTGTCGTAGGCGATGATGCGCCCCTCGTCGTTCAGGCGCATGATGGGGCAGATATTCAGCACCGTGGCCACCATGGCCGCCGCGCCGGATACCCGGCCCGTCCGCCGGAACTGGGTCATGTCGGAGGAGAAGAACTGATGGTGTACCTTGTTGCGGTTCGCCAGCACCCACTGGGCGGTCTCCTCCAGGGATCTCCCCGCGTCCCGCAGGTCCGCTGCCTCGTCCACCAGCAGGCCATAGCCCGAGGAGGAGCACAGGGAGTCGATGACCTGGATCTTCCGCTCCGGATACTTCTCCCGCAGCGTCTCAGCGGCGATGTAGGCGTTGTTCACCGAGCCGGACTGACCGGAGGTGAAGGCAATGTGCAGCAGGTCGCCCTTTTGCAGCTGCTGCTCGAAAAACTCCACATAGGTAGCCACGTTGACCTGGGAGGTCTGGGGGAGCTTCCCCTCCTGTAAAAACCGGTAAAACCGGGGCAGGGCCTCCGGATCCCGGCCCATGTCGTCCACATATTCCTGCCCGTCCACTACATAGGTGTAAAACAGAACCGGAACCTGCCGCTGCACCAGATGCGCATAAGGGAGGTCTACCGTGGAGCAGCAGGAAAGCGTAAACTGGCTGTTCATTTCTCTCCATCTCCTTTTTCATTAATGATATGCTATATTATGTAAACAAATCTATTATACCAAAATCTGCCGCATTGTCAATAAAAACCGCCGCCTGCATAGGCGGCGGTTTTTCGGGTCAGGTCGTTTCACTCCGCCTCGTAGATAGCCTTGCAGCCCTTATAGGTCATATAGCAGTCCAGCTTGGCCACGGTCTCAAAGGGGGCGTGCATGCTCAGCACAGGGACGCCCGCGTCCAGGGTGGCTATATTGCGGTTAGCCATATACATGGCCACGGTGCCGCCGCCGCCGGCATCCACCTTGCCCAGCTCCGAGATGTGCCAGAGAACATCTGCCTCGTCCAGCACCCGGCGCACATAGGCCACCGTCTCCGCCGAAGCATCGGAGGCGCCGGACTTGCCCCGGGCGCCGGTATACTTGCACAGGCCGATGCCGTAGTTGACGAAGGCGGCGTTGCGCTTTTCAAATACCTCCGGGAAGTTGGGGTCGTAGGCCGCCGTCACATCGCAGGAGAGGCAGAAGGAATTTTCATAGCAGGCCCGCAGGGGGACACTCTGCCCGTCGCACAGGTCGTGCATAAAGGTATCAAAGGCGGCGGATTGCATACCCGTGACGCCCATAGAGCCGATCTCCTCCTTGTCCGCCAGCATACACACGGCGGTCTTGGCGGGGCTGGTGAGCTCCAGTATGGCCTGCAGGCCGGCGTAGCCGCACACCCGGTCATCGTGGCCGTAGGCCCCGATGAGGCTGGCGTCCAGGCCGATGTCCGTGGGCTGAGCCGCAGGCACGGCCTCCAGCTCGGCGGAGGTGAAATCGTCCTCGGTGATGCCGTACTTTTCAAACAGCTTCTCCAGAATGCGCATCTTCACCCGGTCCTTTTCGTCCTCCTCGCCGGAGGGGCAGGAGCCCAGGAGAATATTCAGGCTCTCGCCGGGGACGGCCTCGTTGAGAGGCTTTTTCCCCTGCTCACCGCCCAAATGGGGCAGCAGATCGGTGATGACAAACTTGGCCTCGTCCCCCTCACCCAGCCTCACGGGCACCACGGTGCCATCCTTCTTGGCCACCACGCCGTGGAGCTCCAGGGGGATGGTCACCCACTGATACTTGCGGATGCCTCCGTAGTAATGGGTCTTGAAGAAGGCCAGCTCGCTGTCCTCATACAGGGGATTAGGCTTCAGGTCCAGCCGGGGAGAGTCGATATGGGCGGCCACGATGTGTGCGCCCTGGGCCAGGCTCTCCCGGCCCATCACTGCCAGCATGACGCTCTTGTCCCGATTCACCCGATAGATTTTATCCCCGGCGGCCAGGGCCGCGCCCCGCTCATAGGGCTTGAAGCCCGCCTTTTCCGCCAGCTCCACGGCCACCCGGGCGCACTCGCGCTCGGTTTTGCCCTGCTGCAGGAAGGTCTTATACAGGCCGCAGTAGCGCTCCATGGCCTGCAGCTCCTCCGCCTTGATGCGGTCATAGCCGTTCTTCCGCGGAGAAAGCAGCTTTTCCCTCAGGGCCTCTCTTTCCTCACTCATGGTCAAATACCTCCCAAATCAATTTTCTGAAAAATGTCCGTGCCTGGGCCTCAAATTCTCCCGCGCTATCCGCCCGGTTATACAGCAGCCGCCCACAGCGGCTTTCATAGTACTCCTCCGGCTGCTGGGCGCCGATGCGCAGCCGGGCATAGTCCTCGGATATGCCGTCCCGGAGCATGATACGCTGCACCCGCTGCTCTCTGGGTGCCAGCACCGCCACCGTCTCCCGGCAGTAGGCCGCCAGCCCGCTCTCAAACAGGTTGATGGCGTCCAGCCCCACAATCAGCTGCCCCTCTGCCTCCCGGCGGATCACCGGCAGCAGGTGGAAATTCACGATATCGTTGAGTCTCTGCAGGGCGTCCGGGTCGGAGAAAACAATGCCGCCCAGCTTCTGCCGGTCCAGCTTCTCCCCGTCGAACACCTCGCCGAAGGCCCGGGTAATATCCCGGCGCAGGGCGGAATTTGCAGCCAGCTCCCGGTGGTATACGGCGTCGCAATCGATGATCCGTCCCCCCAGGGTCTCCAGCGCATGCAGGGCGCTGGTCTTACCGCTGCCGGTGCCGCCGGTGATGCCGATGACAAGCTCCGGCAGACGGTCCGCGTCCACAATGTGAAAGCCCGCCGCCTTCTTCAGCCGGTTGCCCACCGCCAGGCCAAGGCCGGTATCATCCGGACACTGGGCATAGATATGCGTAACATCCGTGCTGTCAAACCGGCGCAGGGCGTCAAAGACCCGGTGGGCCTGCTGGGCGGTATCCTCCGCCGCTCCCAGGGATTGCAGCGCCCGGCCGGCAAACCGCTGCCGGAACTCCTCAAAGCAGATGACACCCTCCCCCTCCTGCAGCGCAGCCTGTATAAATGCAGCGCTGCGTTCGGGCCGGCCGGTGACCACCGTCACCGGGGCGTGGGGGGCATAGTGGCGATACTTCATACCCGGAGCCCGGGGCGGCTCGCTGCCCGTTACCTTCTGTGTAACGGCCTTGTCCACGGCCACCTCGCCCAGAATACGGCGCAGATCCTCCAGCGGCAGGCCGCCGGGACGCAGGAGTCGGGGCGGGCTGACGGTGAGGTCGATAATGGTGGACTCCACCCCCACCCGGCAGGGCCCGCCGTCCACGATGCCGTCTATCTTGCCGTCCATATCCTCCAGCATGTCGGCGGCGCTGGTAGGGCTGGGCCGGCCGGAGGTATTGCCGCTGGGGGCGGCCACAGGCACTCCCGCCGCCCGGATAATAGCCCGTGTAACGGCGTGATCCGGGCAGCGGACGCCCACGGTCTCTAAGCCCCCGGTGGTGCGCAGGGGCACGATGGCTTTGCGGGGCAGGATCATGGTCAGAGGCCCCGGCCAAAACTCCCGGGCCAAGCGGTAGGCCGTATCCGGCACAACTGCGCAGAACCGCTCCAGCCAGCCGGCCTCCGGCACATGGAGGATCAGGGGATTATCCTGGGGACGACCCTTGGCCTGGAATATGCGCCCCACCGCATCCTCATTCAAGGCGTTGGCGCCCAAGCCGTAGACCGTTTCCGTGGGGATGCCCAAGAGGCCCCCCTCCCGGAGGATCTGTGCCGCCTCCTTGATTTCATTTTCCCCATTTTCTGGGTGAAATACCCTTGTTTTCAAACTGAATTTCCTCTTTATAAATATATCATTAGCAAATAAAGCTTCTCGTAAAAAGCCTCGCAGTATTTGCGTCCGTAGGCGCAAGCTCCGCAGCAATTCCCGCCTGCTGTTACAGGCCCAGATCCTCGCCCACCAGAACCACCTTGATGCGCTTGGCCGGCCGGCACAGGCGGGTATGTACAAAGTGGCAGCAGCAGCTGTCAGGACTCATGCAATCGGCGCACAGCCCCGTGACATTACAGGGGGTCTTGGCCGCCGGGAAGCGCTGCACCACGCCGGGGGCGGTGTAGCCGCGCACACGGCTGTAAGCCGCGTCCATGTCCGGCACTACCTTGTTCATGCCCGCCACCACAATGACCTGCTTGGGGCCATAGCAGAAGGCGGCTACACGATTTCCGTTGCCGTCAATGTTGAAAAGCTGGCCATCGGCGGTAACAGCATTGGAGGAGGTCAGGAAGGTATCTGCCAAGAGGCCCTGGCACATCAGCTCCACCCGTTCCTCATTGGATTGGGCGGAGTCCCGGTCGATAAGTCTCTGACCCCGGGCCCGAAGAAGGTCCTTGATCCCCAGCTCGTCCACCGTAAGGGTACCGCCCCAGGAGACCGTATCGTCTGCGGAGATCAGCTCCAGCACCTTTTGCACAGCGGTGTCTCGGTCAGGGCAGTAATATGCCTCAAAATACCGCTTGTTCAAAGCCTCGGCCACCTTGGGTCCAGCCTTATCATACTGCATTTTTCTGGGTTTCAACATCATCGTTTCCTCCTTATCTGATTAGTTGTTGGCCTGCTGTAGTAATTTCTCAGCCTGCTGCTGGGCAGTGAGGGCGTCAATAATCCCGTCCAGATTCCCATCCAGCACCGGGCCAAGGGGAAAGCTTTTGCTTTCGCCGGACAGACGGTGATCCACCACGATCTTCTCGTGGAACCGGTAGGTTCGGATCCTCTCGGCCCGTTCGGCCCCGCCGATCTGACTTCTGCGCAGGGCCGCCTGGGCGGCGTCCTCCTCCGCCCGCTGCCGGGCGTAGAGGCGGGAGCGCAGGATTTTCATAGCCCTGTCCTTGTTTTTATACTGGCTGCGCTCGTCCTGACACTCTGCCACCAGACCCGTGGGCAGGTGCGTAATGCGGATGGCGCTCTCGGTTTTATTCACATGCTGGCCTCCGGCGCCGCCGGAGCGGTAGGTGTCTATGCGCAGGTCCTCCGGGGCGATGTAAAGCTCCGTCTCCTCCGCCTCAGGCAGCACCGCCACAGTGGCGGTGGAGGTGTGGATTCGCCCGGCGCTCTCCGTCTCCGGAACACGCTTGACACAGTGGGTACCTCCCTCAAACTTCAGCCGAGCATAGACCCCGGCCCCCTCTACGGTGAGAGTGGCCTCCTTCACACCGCTTAGCTCCGTGTCGCTGCGGTGGACCACATCAGCCTGCCAGCCGCAGCTATCGGCATAAAGCAGGTACATACGAAGAAGATCTGCAGCAAACAGGGCCCCCTCCTCGCCGCCGACCCCGGCCCGCAGCTCCAAAATCACGCTGCGTCCGTCGTCGGGATCCTTGGGCAAAAGCAGCAGCTTCAGCTCCTGTGTGAGCCGATTCTGCCGCTCCCGGGCCTCCAGCAGCTCCTCCCGGGCCAGATCCCGCAGCTCCGGGTCGGCAAGCATTCCCTCCGCCTCCCGCTGCATAATCCGGGCCGCTTCCAGCTCCTGAAAGGCTATCACCACCGGTTCAAGCTCCTTCTGCTCTCTTGTCAGATCCCGCAGACGGGCAGGGTCGGCATACACCTCCGGCTGGGACAGGAGCAGCTCCACCTCCTGCAGGCGCAGGGCCGCCCGCTTCAGCTTTTCCTCCATGCTCACAGCCCCAGGGTGTTTTTGGTGTCCTGGATGAACTTATCCCGCCAGAACTCGTAGCCCGCATCGTCCGGCCGCAGAGACACATCCGTCAGGCGCATACGCTTTAGGAAGGTGGCCATGTGGGCCAGCACATCATCGCAGCGGTCGGCGCCGCCGCGGGTGACCACGCAGGAAACCTGGGGCAGCTTCCCGGCATTCTGGGCCAAAAAGCTCTTGACGGGGCTGGCGCACCGGCCCGCCCAGGCAGGAGTGCCGATGATGACCAGGCGATATTCCTGGAGCGGCCGCTCCGTCTGCACGGGGGCAATGGGGCATAGCTTTTTGCTCATAGCCTCCAGGCCTGAGCGCAGATAGCCCCGAAGCTTGCTGCGATCCTGGCCATCCTCAATTTTCACCAGCTCCGCACCCAAAGCCTGGGCGATCTCGCCCATAGCCTTCTCCGTTCTCCCGGTGCGGGAATAATATACACACAAAATGTCGCTCACTGCTGTGCGCTCCTTTCTGTCATCCTTCGTTATCTTGTTTACTCCTCCAGCTGCAGGCTCAGCTCCTCCCTGCGGGCCATCTGCTCCTGCAGGGTGTTTTCCATTTCCATTTTTTTTGCGTAGACCTCCGCCAGCTTATCCGGATCCCGCCCCACCTGCTGCATCTGGCCGTCCAGGTCGGCAATCTCCGTCTCCAATTTAGATATGGTATTCTCGCAGATGGTCAGCTGCCGCCGGGCTGCCTGCTGGGAGCGGTTTCCCTTGGCAGGGCGGGTGTCTCCCTTCTTTTCCCGGACGGGAGCAGGCGTACGCTCCTGCTTTTCCTGGGCCTTCACGGCCTGATACTGGGTAAAGCCCATAGGATAGTCCGTAATAGTGCCATCGGCCAGCTCCCAGATGCGGGTGGCAAAGCGGTTTATAAAGTATCGGTCATGGCTGACAAACAGCAATGTGCCGTCAAAGGCCTCCACCGCCTCCTCCACCCACTCCCGGGCGGCAATATCCAGATGGTTGGTGGGCTCGTCCAAAATGAGAAAGCTGGTCTGCTCGTCCATGAGCATACACAGCCGCAGGCGAGAAAGCTCGCCGCCGGAGAGGGCGGAAACGCTCTTGAACACGTCCTCCCCCTGAAACTGGTACTGGGCCAGGCGGTTGCGGGCGCTCTGAGCGGTCATGCTCTTTTTCTCGTAGAGCATGGTGTCCAGGAGGCTCCGCTCCGGGTAGGCAAAGCGAATGATCTGTGGCAGGTATGCCGTGACCACTGCAGGCCCAAGGCGGATGGAGCCGCTGTCCGGCCGCTCCTGGCCCACGATCATATTCAGCAGTGTGGTTTTCCCGGTGCCGTTTTCACCCAAGAGGGCGATGCGCTCCCCCGGCTCCACCCGGAGATAGACATCAGAAAGCAGTGTTCTGTCCCCAAAAGACTTGGTAAGGCCCCTGAGCTGCAGCACCTCGTCGCCCCGAAACTCCCGGCTGGCAAACTGGGCATTCATCTTCTTGGCCTTGGTGGGCTTTTCCGTAGTGCGCATACGCTCAATACGCTTTTCCATGGAGAAGGCCCGCTTATGAAGGGCATCGTTACCCATGAAGGCCCACAGGTGCATCTGATCGGCGGCCTTTTCCAGCTGCCGGATCTTGGCCTGCTCCTTGAGATACTGCTTCATGCGCTCCTGGTAGCGCCGCTCCTTTTCCACGGCGTAGAAGCTGTAATTCCCGCTGTAAAACGCCGCCTTGCCGTCGGCAATTTCTATGATGCGGGTAACGGTGCGGTCTAAAAAATAGCGATCGTGAGATATGGTGAGGACGGTGCCCCGAAACTTGGAAATATACTCCTCCAGCCACATGGTGGCCTGAAGGTCCAGGTGGTTGGTGGGCTCATCCAGCAGGAGGATATCCGTATCCTCCAGGATCAGGCGGCCCAGGTTCACCCGGGTCTTTTCGCCGCCGGAAAGCTCAGAGAAAAGCCGGCTGCGCATGGAGTCATCGATGGTAAGGCCATTTGCCACCTTGCTGACGGCGGTATCAGTGTCCCAGCCTCCCAATCCCTCGAACCGGGCAGAGAGGTCGCCGTAGCGCTTTAAGGTAGCGGCGCTGCTGTCCCCGGCGGCCATTTTTTCCGCCAAGGCATCCATCTCCCCTTTCAGCCGCTCCATCCGGGAAAAGGCCGTGCGCAGCACATCCTCCACAGTGTATTCCGCCGGGTAGACGGGGATCTGAGAGATGAGGCCCAGGCGCTTACCGGGAGCAATGAACACCTCGCCCTCGTCATAGTCCAGTTCTCCGGTGAGGATCTTAAAAAGGGTGGTCTTCCCCGCCCCATTGCGGCCCAAAATGCCCACCCGCTCACCGGTATCGATCTGAAAGGTGAGGCCGTCCAATATTTTCTTTTCCAGGTCGAAGGACTTCACAAGTCCCGTGACGCCAATGTCGATCATGCTTTTTCCAGTTCCTCAACGATTTTTTCGAAATGCATGGCATGAGAGGCCTTCACCAGCACTGCGGTGCCGGGGGTGAACTCCCGGTGGAGCGTCTCACAGGCCTGCTCCACAGTGTCAAAGTGATATACATTCCCCCGGGCCGTCTCCGTCAGATACTTCATCCACTGGCCGATAGCTACCACGCACTCCAGCTTCAGCTCATTTAGCAGCAGCCCGATCTGCTTATGGGCCTCGGCCGCTAAATCGCCCAAGTCAAACATATCCCCCAGTACGGCCATGCGCCGGGGCCGGCGGGTGCCCGCCAGCAGCCGCAGGGTCTCGGCCATAGCCTGGGGATTGGCGTTGTAGCAATCGTCAATGATGATCCGCTCCCCGGGACAGTGGATCAGCCGCATCCGGGACCCGGTGGGGGTGTAGGCCGCCACGCCACGGATAATTTCCTCCTTGCTAAGGCCCAGGTATTCCCCAATGGCCACGCCCATGGCGGCGGAATAGATCATAAACCGTCCCGGTGAGGGAATGCGCAGCGAATAGCTGTCTTTTTCCGTGGTCACAGTGCAGCTTAGGCCCTCAATGCCGCGCTCACAGATGTCCGTCACCCGGACATCGCAGTTTTCACTCTCGCCGCAGCGCAGGGTCTTAAAGGGTAAATGCAGGGTGCTTAGCAGGGGGTCGTCCCCGTTGAGCACGGCCAGGCCGCCGGGCTGCAAATTCTCGAAGATCTCGCTCTTGGCCCGGAGGACGCCCTGACGGGTGCCGTCCAGGTTGCCGATATGGGCGTCGCCTATGTTGGTGATGACGGCGATGGTAGGCCGCACCATGGCGCCCATGCGGCGAATTTCGCCGAAGTGGTCCATGCCCGTCTCGATGACCGCCGCCTGATGCTCTTTTTCCAGCCGCAGGAGGGTCTGTGGCGTGCCCACGAAGTTATTGAAGTTTGCCAGGGTCTTGAGGGTATGAAAGTGCTGGCTCAGCACCGCCGCCAGCATCTCCTTGGTGGTGGTTTTGCCCGCGGAGCCGGTGACCTGCACCATGGGGATGTCAAACTTGCCCCGATACCAGGCCGCAAGTCTCCCCAGCGCCGTCTCAGTGTCATCCACGGCGATATAGAATTTCCCGGGCAGCAGTACCTCGGGCATTTGGGCGCACAGGCAGCCCGCCGCGCCCTTCTGAAGGGCCATGTCTATGTAGGCGTGGCCGTCGAACCGCTCGCCCACCAGGGGCACGAACAGGTCCCCGGTCAGGATATCCCGGCTATCGGTGCTGACGCGCCGGGCGGTATCGCCGTCCTGCAGGAGCTTTCCGCCTACGGCAGCGGCAATCTCCCGGGCCGAGCAGGGAATCCTCATATCCGCTCCGCCTTCCTCACCCGCAGGGATTCCTCCGCGATCTTTTCACACAGGGTGTCGTAGTCCATGCCTGCAGCTGCCGCCTCCTGAGGCACCAGGCTGGTGGGGGTCATGCCCGGGAGGGTGTTCACCTCCAGGCACCAGGCCCGCCCCTCCTCGTCCAGAATAAAGTCTGTCCGGGAGTAGACGGAAAGGCCCAGGGCCTTATGCAGCTTCAGCGCCGCCTGGCCCACCTGCTTCCACTCGTCGTCCGTGATAGGGGCGGGGCAAATTTCCACGGCGCCGCCCTTCTGATACTTGGATTCATAGTCGAAATACGCATTCTTGGGGATAATCTCCACAGCAGGAAGATAGGCATCACCCAAAACAGCCACCTGGATCTCCCGGCCCTTGATTTTCTTTTCCACCACCACATGGTCGCCATATTGGAGCATACGGCGCAGGGCACCCGCCAGCTCCTCCTTGGTGTCCGGCAGCTCCACGCCGATGGAGCTGCCGCCGTTGACGATCTTCACGGCGCAGGGCGTCTCCAGCTTCTCCACCAAAGCGGGAATATCCGCCTCGGTGTAGCGCACGTCGTGCCAGGGAGCGGTGCGGATGCCCTCGGCGTCCATAAAGCGCTTGGTGATGGCCTTGTCCATAGCCATGCCGCTGGAGACATAGTTGCTGCCGGTGTAGGGCACGCCCAGCAGGTCCAATGTGGCCTGGATACGCCCATCCTCGCCGCAGGAGCCATGGAGGGCCAGAAACACCAGATCCGCCATGGCGCACACCTGTAAAACGCCCTGGCCCAGCATGGAGGGGCTCTGATCCCTCCGGGAGCGGCGCACCGCCTCCAGATCCGGGGCGTCGGAGGACACGCTGTGGTCGGCGCACAGGCCGTCCGGCGCGTCAAAAATATCCTCTATTTTCCCGGTATAGCTCTCCAGACCCAGAAACATATCCACCAGCACCGCCCGGTGTCCCCGGCGGCGCAGGGCGCGGCAGATGCCGGTGCCGCTGGTGAGCGCCACATTGCGCTCGGTGCTGAGACCTCCTGCCAAAACAATGATCTTCATAAAGCAAACCTCGATTCTGCCAACCGGCGAGATAATATACCAATAGACAATTAATATACCAATAGATAGTATAGTATAGCATATCCGGCCGCAGATTACAACGGATATACAGGAAGATTTTGATGGGTACAAAAGCCGGGTGCAGTCTTACTCCGCACCCGGCCTACTCTCTCTTTTTTTCTATTTTATTCTCATCGCAGCCACTCGGGTCGGGTGCGCTTCTGTATGCCGGAGGCCATTCCCATGGCAGCAAACAGCGTGACGATGGAGGTGCCGCCGTAGCTGACAAACGGCAGGGTCAAGCCGATGACGGGCATCACAAACAGGCACATGCCGATGTTGCAAATCACCTGGAAGATCAGCATCGCCGCCACTCCTACACAAATATACATATCCATTTTCTGCTGGGTATGGCGCGCGATGAGCACGCAGCGGAAGATGATGGCTGCCAAAAGCGCAATGGTAAACAGGCACCCCAGCATACCCAACTCCTCGCCGATGACGGAAAAAATGAAGTCCGTGTGCCGGGCCGGCAGGCTCCAGGCGTCCTTGGCCTGGGTCTGGGTGCCGTGGAACAGGCCCTGGCCCGTGAGCTTGCCGCCACCCAGAGCCAGGAGGCTGCGGGTCTGCTGCCAGCCCACGCCCATAGTATCCAGATCGTGGTCAAAGAGGGTCATGAACCGCTCCTTCATATAGGGGTTGATCTTATCTGTCTCCCACAGGACATAAAAGGCGAAGCTGCCGCCCAGAATACCGATAACAAACCACCGCTTGGCCACGCCCGCCACAAAGCACATGCAGGCGAAGACAAAAACAAACACCAAGGCGCTGCCCATGTCGCCGGACACCGCGGCATAGACCCCAACTATGAGGATCAGGTGTCCACCCAGCATGGCGATGGAAGGAACGGACTTGAGATCACGGTTTTCCTGCAGATATACAAGCTGCCGGGCCAGCAGAAGGATGAAGGTGATTTTCACGATCTCCGCCGGCTGCAGGCTCACCGGGATGCCCTCCACGCCCAACCAGGCTCGGTTGCCGCCGGATTCCATGCCCAAGGGGGTCTTCAGCAGCAGAATCAGAACCAGACTACCGCCCAAGAGCCATTTCCAGTACTTGCTGATCTCAGCCAGGTCCAGCATGCTCATGAGCACATAGGCTACAATGCCCAGGCACAGAGCTGCCAGCTGGACAACGACATTTTTATAAGAGCCCGTATAGTGGGTGGCGCTGGCAATCATCAAGCAGCCGAAAAGGGTTGTGCCTGTGCAGAGGGCAAGCAGCACCAGGTCTACCTGGCGGAAGCAGCCGACAAAAATTTCCCATATTTTGCGCAGCATATGGCCGGCCTCCTTTCGTGGGGAGAGAGCATATAAAAGAAAAAAGTGAAAGCTTTTTTGAAAACGGGGTTTACGGATTGCCACAACCAGCCTGCGGGCCGGTCTGGCAATGACACAGTATAGGAAACGCGGTGGGACGGAACGATGTGGGCATCGTCCCCTACGAAGTGTTTACCGATAGGATTTCGTAGGGCGGCGTGCCCTCACGCCGCCGTGATGGTGCGGTGGTTATCGGGCGGCGGGCTGAGGGCAGCCCGCCCTACGGGTGGGTTACAAGAGGTGCGGTGGGGCGGTGATACACGCGCGTGCCACCCTACAAGAACTTTTGTAGGGCAGGGCCCGTGTGCCCTGCCGTGGGTGCGGGAAAGGAATCCCCCAGTCTCGGCTTTACCGTGCCAGCCCCCTTTAGGCAAGGGGGCCTTGGGGACGGGGGTGCGGATTGCCACAACCAGTGACATCGGTCACTGGTTTCGCAATGACATGGGTTTTTGCAAGAGGTGCAGTTTTGTCCGCAGAAAATACCACGACAGTATATAGTTTACCACAAGAAGTTTTTTCTGTAAACGCCTCCTCCGCTCTTTTCTTTTGTTTTTTGTCGTGCTATAATAAGCTGATTGCAGGCAAAGAGGGTGAGAAGCATGGTCTATCGGACGGAGAGTGCGGCGCAGACGGAGGCCTTAGGACGGGAATTAGGTGCGAGGCTGCGTCCGGGCAGTGTAGTGGCCTTTCGGGGCGGCCTGGGCATGGGCAAGACCGCTTTTACCCGGGGTCTGGCTCAGGGCCTGGGCTGCACAGGCCGGGTCACAAGCCCTACCTTTACCATAGTCAACGAATACCGGGGGAATATTCCCCTGTTTCACTTCGATATGTACCGGCTGGACAACTCCGATGCCCTCTTTGACATCGGCTGGGAGGACTATCTGGATCGGGGTGGCGTGTGCGCTGTGGAATGGAGCGAGAACGTAGCCGATGCCATGCCTGACGGCACAGTGTATGTGACCATCCAGCGCTCTCCGGAGGGCGAAAATACCCGAAAGATTACCATTACAGGAGGCGACGCACTGTGAAAACCCTGGCGCTGGAGACCTCGGCCAAGAGCGTGTCCGTGGCCGTGACGGAGGACGGCAGGGTGCTGGCCTCCTCCTACCAAAATATCGGTCTGACCCACAGTGTGACATTGATGCCGCTGCTGGACGGGATGCTGCAAAACGCGGGGCTGGCTCTTTCAGACATGGATCTTTTAGCCGTGGCGGCAGGGCCGGGCAGCTTTACAGGCCTGCGCATCGGTGTTTCGGCTCTGAAGGGCCTGGCCTGGGCAGAGGATAAGCCCTGCTGCGGCGTGTCCACCCTGGAGGCCATGGCCCAGAACGGGCGGCTGTTTGAGGGCACCGTCATCTGTGCCATGGACGCCCGGCGCAGCCAGGTTTATAACGCCCTGTTCCGCTGTGAGGGCGGCCAATTGACCCGCCTGTGCCCGGATCGGGCCATCGGCCTGGAGGAACTGGCGCAGGAGCTGAAGGAGGACGAAAATCCCAAGCTGGCCGTGGGCGACGGCGCCCACCTGTGCCGGGACTACCTCAATAGCCACGGTATCCCCTGTCGCCTGGCGCCGGAGAATGGACTATACCAATCCGCTGTGGGGGTGGCCCTGGTGGCAGAGGACATGGCCCGCCGGGGCGAGACCGTCAGCGGCCGGGGTCTGGCGCCCACCTATCTGCGCCTTTCTCAGGCGGAGCGGGAGAGGCTTGAAAAGGGTTTGAAGATCACATTGGATTGACAGGCCCTATCATTTCGTTTTTAATTTTTTTATATACGGAGGATACTTCTATGAGCACAAAATTCCCCACCCTGCACATTGTAAACCACCCCCTGGTGCAGCACAAGCTGTCAGTGATGCGCGACAAGAACACCAGCGTAAAGGATTTCCGCACCCTGGTGGGTGAGATCGCCATGCTGCTGACCTATGAGGCCACCCGGGATCTGCCCATGACCACTAAGACCATTGAGACCCCCCTGTGCTCTTATGAAGCTCCCGTGCTGGCCGGCAAAAAAATGGCCATCGTGCCCATTCTGCGGGCGGGCCTTGGCTTTGAGGACGGTATTCTGACACTGGTGCCCTCCGCCCGTGTGGCCCACATCGGCATGTACCGGGACGAGGAGACTCTGGTGCCTCACTTCTACTTTTTGAAGTACCCCAAGGATATTGCGGACCGGGATGTGCTCATCGTTGACCCCATGCTGGCCACCGGCGGCAGCGCTGACATGGCCATCACCAAAATGAAGGAGCTGGGCTGCAAGAGCATCAAGCTCATGATTCTGGTAGCCGCTCCCGAGGGCGTACAGTACATCTATGACCGCCACCCCGACGTGGAGATTTACTGCGCCGCTCTGGACGATCATCTGGACAAGAACGGCTACATCGTCCCCGGCCTGGGTGACGCCGGTGACCGCATCTTCGGCACCAAGTGATCCCGGCGAAGGGGCTGGCTGCAGTGCGCATATTTTTGTGTGCTACGCAATAATTCCATGCCGGCAGCCTGAGAGATAATTTTTCCCTGCTCCTGTGGGTGCGAAAAATGCTCCCCATTCTTCGCACCCACAGGCGGCAACTCCCATAAAGCTATCAAAAAAGGGTGAGAAGCTGTGCTTCCCGCCCTTTTGCCTGTTTTATTAGGATTTTACGGCTTTTTCTGCTGCTTGCACCAGATGTTCATGATCATGCGCACCGGCAGCAGCTTTACCAGGCGCACCTGCATCCGCACGGGAAATCCCAGGATGGACACGGTCTTACCCTTGCGCAGATCCCTCATAGCTTTTTCCACCACATCCTCGGATTCATACCACCGGTCGAAGAAGGAGACTGTGCTGTCATGAACGGCCCGGTCCATGAACTCCGTTTTCACCCACCCGGGGCATACGCACAGCACCTGGATATCCCGCCCCTTCAGCTCCCGACCCAGGGCCCGGGAGAAGCTGAGCACATAGGCCTTGCTGGCGCCGTACACGCTCATATAGGGCACCGGCTGCCAGGCGGAGTTGGAGCCCAGGTTGATGATCTTGCTGCCCGGATGCATGTAAGGCAGGCTCATGTGGCACATAGCGGTGAGGGCCCGGTCGTTCAGCTCCACAATGCCCAGCTGAGAGGCCATGTCCATCTCCGCAAAGGGAGTGAACTTGCCGTACCCGGCGGCGTTTACCAGGGCCACGATCTCCGGCTGCTCCCGCTCCAGGGCCTCCTGATAGCGGCGGAAGGCTTCGTCCCGGGACAGGTCCATGGCAAAGGGGACAATGGTTGCGTGCACCTGCTCCTGCAGGGCCAGAAGTCTGTCCTCCCGCCGGGCGATAACCCAGATCTCCTGGGGACTGAATTCCCGATCCACGGCCCGCACAAAGTCCCGGCCCATACCGGAGGATGCTCCGGTAACCACAGCGATTTTTTTCATAGTATAGGATCCTCCTGACAGCATAATTTGTCGGTGCTAAGGTGTAATCAGTGCATGGGGCAGCCGTGGGTCTGCATGCCCGCCCGCTCCCGGCGCAGGGCCCGCTCATAGATCATCTCCCCGGCTATAGACACGGCAATCTCTGCCGGAGTCACGGCCTTGATGGCCACACCCACAGGGGCGTGGATGGAGGAGATGGCCTCCTGGCTGATGCCGGCAGCCCGAAGCCGCTGGTTTACCGAGGCCGTCTTGGTCCGAGAGCCGATAACGCCCACATAGGCGGTGGGCTGCCGCAGAATCTGCTCCTGCACGGTGAAGTCGTGGGCGTGGCCGTTGGTCATAACCACCGCATAGTCCTCCGGCTCCACCGTGATATAGCGGCTGATGGAGGCAAAGTCTCCACAGATAAGCCGCTCCGCATCCGGAAACCGTTCCGCCGTCACCAGATCAGCCCGGTCGTCAAACACCGTCACCCGGAAGCCGATGGATTTGAGTACCGGGCACAGGGCCAGCGAGCAGTGCCCCGCCCCGAAGAGAATGGCCCGCTCCCCCACGGCAATGGGCAGAGCAAATACCTCCGCCGCCTGCGGCCGCTCCCTTGTGAGATATCCCTTCGCCCCGGACAGGGGCAGCGCCAGGTAGCCCGGCTGATATTTGGCGATGCAATCCAGAAGCGTGGCGGCCAGGACGTGCCACAGCCGGTCCTCTGCGGGAATGTAGGTGAACAGCACCCGCACATCGCCGCCGCAGATCATGCCGATGTCGTCCGTGTCGCTGCGGTGGAGCTTGTAGTCCCGGATGTCGCCGTGACCGGCTTTCAGAAGCTCCCGGGCGTGAAGGATGGAAAGATTTTCCACATTGCCGCCGCCGATGGTGCCCGCCTGGGGCCCCTGGGCATCCACCAGCATCTGTGCGCCGGCACCCCGGGGAGCGGAGCCGGATTCCCAAACGATGGTCGCCAAAACGGTGTCACGGCCCTTTTCCATTTCATACAGCAATTTTGCAAAGATCGTCTGCGTGCAGATCACCCCTTTTGTTTGTGCATAGCTGGCACTTATTCTACACTGTTTTCGGAAAAGAAACAACACAATTTGTTCGGCCATGCCGAATTATTGCTCCATCGAGCGGACTTTTTTGTTGCGCGGAAGCCAGGGGTATGATAGGATGGATAAAGAAGGAGTGAACGCCGTAGTTATGGAACGAATCAGCTTTCAAAAACCGGATCTGCACATGCACTCCGTATATTCCGACGGGACGGACACCCCGGAGAGCCTGCTGCAAAACGTCCGCGCCGCCGGGCTGGACCTGTTCGCCCTCACCGACCATGACACCGCCGAGGGCTGTGCCGCCGTAAGAGCTCTGCTGCGGCCCGGGGACCCGGCGTTTATCGGCGGGGTGGAGTTCTCCTGCCGGGATGGGCGGGGCAAGTACCATGTGCTGGGCTACGGCTTCGACGCGGACCGGCCTGCCATCCGGGAGACGGTGGCCTATGCCCACCACAGCCGCATCCTGAAAATGCAAAATCGCTTCGGCTATCTGCGGCAGCAGTACGGGTTTACCTTTACCCCGGAGGAGCAGGCAGAGCTCATGGGACTAAAAAACCCCGGCAAGCCGCACTTTGCGGCCATGATGTTAAAAAAAGGGTATGTGAAAACCAAGAATGAGGGATTCGAGGTGTTTGCAAACTATCGGGACACGGAGCCAGCCCTCCCGCCGGAGGACGCCATAAGTGCCATTCTCCGCTCCGGGGGCATCCCGGTGCTGGCCCACGGCATCCTGGCCGACGGGTCGGGGGCGCTGACGGAGGAGGAGATCACGGCCCGGGTGGAACGGTTCCGGGCGGCCGGGCTCCTGGGGCTGGAGTGCTATTACTCCGCCTTTACGCCCCGGCAGAGAGAGATTATGCTAAACCTGGCGGAGAAGTTTTCTCTACTGGTCACCGCCGGCAGTGACTATCACGGCACCAACAAGGCCGTGCATCTTGGGCAGACCGGCGGGCCCGATCCCCGGCGTCTGCAGGGCTTTTACGACGCCATTGCGGACCGCATTACCATCGGTTAACAAGGGCAGACACGGTTTTGCCGGGCAGAAATGCGCCCATGCCGCGTCACGCCCCTTGGAAATACGGCAAGTATTCCCTGCAGGTCCTTCCTTGCCTGGACACATTTCTGCGCAGTAAAACTGCTTCGCACCTGCCAGCGATGGATTTCCGAGGGATTTTTGGCTTTTGAGCCGCAGGCGGGCTGGCGCCCGCCAAGGCGAGAAGGACAAAAAGCGCCGCAAAGGCGCGCTGGCAGGCGTGTTTGCCCTTGTTAACCGATGGTTAAAGTGAAAGAGCAGAGCCCCGTTTCCGGATCACCGGGAATGGGGCTCTGCTGCACTTGGAGCTATACTTTGGTGGAAATGAAGGGATTCACAAAGGCTGAGAAGTGTGGTATACTTGCTATGATTTTTGATTTGGCATGCGCAAGGAGGAAATACTATGATCCAATGCTTTGATAAGGGCGTTTTTCTGAATAAGGGTCAGCTGTCCGCGACCGCCGCACTTTCGGCGGAGCAGGCCCGGGAAAACACCATGGCCTGGCAGATTCTGCAGGCCCACAATATTAGCGGCGATCCGGAGCGGCTGCAGGTGCGCTTTGACGCCATGGTGTCTCACGACATCACCTATGTGGGTATCATCCAGCAGGCGAAGGCCTCGGGTATGAAGGAATTTCCCCTCCCCTATGCCCTGACCAACTGCCACAACAGCCTGTGCGCCGTGGGTGGCACCATCAACGAGGATGACCATATGTTCGGCCTGTCCGCCGCCAAAAAGTATGGCGGCATCTATGTGCCCGCCAACCAGAGCGTCATCCACTCCTACGCCCGGGAGGAGCTGGCCGGGTGCGGCAAGATGATCCTGGGCTCCGACTCCCACACCCGCTACGGCGCCCTGGGCACCATGGCCGTGGGCGAGGGCGGCCCGGAGCTTGCCAAGCAACTCTTGAGGAACACCTGGGATGTACCCATGCCCAAGGTGGTGCTGGTGTATCTCACCGGAAAGCCCAAAAAGGGCGTGGGCCCCCACGATGTGGCCATCGCCCTGGTGAAGGCCACCTTTGAGACGGGGTTTGTGAACAACTGCGTGCTGGAGTTCTGCGGCCCGGGCATCAAAGATCTGCCCATTGACTACCGCAACGGCATTGACGTGATGACCACCGAGACCACCTGCCTCTCCTCCATCTGGGAGACGGATGAGGTGACGGAGGGCTTCTTCCGAACCCATGGCCGCCCCGAGGACTATAAGCCCCTGCACCCGGGAGAGTTTGCCTGGTATGACAAGTACATTACCATCGAGCTGGACAAGGTGGAGCCTATGATCGCCCTGCCCTTCCATCCCTCCAATGCCTATACCATCAAAGAATTTTTGGAAAATGCCGAGGAAATCCTCAAGGGCGTGGAGGAAGACGCCCGGCGGCGCTTCCCCAAGGCGGATCCCCATCTGACGGATAAGATCCACGACGGCGGCGTGTGGGCCGACCAGGGCGTCATCGCCGGCTGCGCAGGAGGTCTATTTGACAATATTGCAGAGGCGGCGGACATCCTCCGGGGCAAGTTTACCGGGTCCGGGGCCTTCAGCTTCGATGTGTACCCCACCTCGGTGCCGGTTTCCCTGGAGCTGATGAAGCTGGGTGCCACGGCGGACCTGCTGGAGTCCGGGGCCATTATCAAGCCCAGCTTCTGCGGCCCCTGCTTCGGTGCGGGAGATGTACCCGCCAACAACGGCCTGTCTCTGCGCCACACTACCCGGAACTTCCCCAACCGGGAGGGCAGCAAGCCCGGAGAGGGGCAGTTTGCCGGCGTGTGCCTGATGGATGCCCGGTCCATTGCCGCCACCGCCGCAAACGGCGGCCGCATCACTCCGGCCACGGACCTGGACTACACCCCCGTACACCACGAATATCATTTTGATGGCACGGTATATAAAAACCGCGTATACTACGGCTTCGGCAAGGCGGACCCCTCTGTGGAGCTGCAGATGGGCCCCAACATCACCGACTGGCCCAAGATGTACCAGCTGAGCGAGAATCTGCTGGTGGAGCTGGCGGCGGTGATCCACGACCCGGTGACCACCACCGACGAGCTGATTCCCTCCGGAGAGACCTCCTCCTACCGCAGCAATCCCCTGCGTCTGGCCGAGTTCACCCTCAGCCGCCGGGTGCCGGAGTATGTGGAGCGGTCTAAGGCTGTGGCACAGCAGGAAAAGGCCCGGCGGGAGGGCGCCGTCAGCGACCGCCTGCGCCAGGTACTTTCCCGGGTGGGTGACGCCGACCAGCTGGCGGGAAGCACCCAGTTCGGCTCTGCCGTGTTTGCCAACAAGCCCGGCGACGGCTCCGCCCGGGAGCAGGCAGCCTCCTGCCAAAAGGTGCTGGGCGGCTTTGCCAATATCTGCTATCAGTTCGCCACCAAGCGCTACCGCAGCAACTGCATCAACTGGGGCATCCTACCCTTCACTCTGGACGAGGGCACGCCCTTCGACTATGAGAGCGGCGACTGCGTGTTCGTGCCCCACATCCGCCAGGCGGTGGAGCAGGGCCGGGAGGACATCCCCGCCAAGGTTATCTGCCAAGACGGCAGTGTACACGACCTGCTGCTGCATGTAAAGGGCCTGACGGCGGACGAAAAGGAAATCTTGCTGCGCGGCTGCCTGATGAACTACTATGCCGCCCGGAATAAGGAGTGAGACCATGGAGAAAATCAAAATGACCACCCCCCTGGTGGAGATGGACGGCGACGAGATGACCCGCATCCTGTGGGGGATGATCAAAGAGCAGCTGATCCTGCCCTTTGTGGACCTGAAGACCGAGTACTATGACCTGGGCCTGCTGCACCGGAACGAGACGGAGGACCGGGTGACGGTGGAGGCCGCCAATGCCACCCGGCGCCTGGGTGTGGCGGTGAAATGCGCCACCATCACCCCCAACAAGCAGCGCATGGAGGAGTATCCGCAGCTGACCCAAATGTGGAAGAGCCCCAACGGCACCATCCGCTCCATCCTGGACGGCACGGTGTTCCGCGCCCCCATCCTCATTGACTCCATTCACCCTGTGGTGAAGAACTGGAAAAAGCCCATCACCATCGCCCGGCACGCCTACGGGGATGTGTATAAGAGCGTGGATCTGTACACCACCGAGCCCGGTGAGTGTACCATGACCTTTAAGGGTCAGAGCGGCGCGGAGCAGACCGTTTCCGTCCAAAAGGTAGACGGCCCCGCCGTGTGGCAGGGCCAGCACAACAAGGAGTCGAGCATCCGCTCCTTTGCCCGGGCCTGCTTCCAGTACGCCATCGACACCCGGCAGGACCTGTGGTTTTCCACCAAGGACACCATCGCCAAGGTCTATGACGGCGAGTTTAAGCGGGTGTTTGAGGAGGAGTTTGAAGGCTACAAGGCGGACTTTGAGAAGCTGGGCATCACCTACTTTTACACCCTCATCGATGACGCTGTGGCCCGGGTCATCCGCTCTGAGGGCGGATTCATCTGGGCCTGCAAGAACTACGACGGCGACGTTATGAGCGACATGGTCTCCACCGCCTTCGGAAGCCTTGCCATGATGACCTCCGTGCTGGTGGCCCCGGACGGCACCACGGAATATGAGGCCGCCCACGGCACTGTCACCAAGCACTACTACAAGTATCTGAAGGGGGAAAAGACCTCCACCAACCCCATGGCTACCATCTTTGCCTGGACCGGCGCATTGCGTAAGCGGGGCCAGCTGGACGGGCTTAATGACCTGGAGAATTTCGCCGGGCAGCTGGAGGGGGCCTGCTTTGACACCCTGAACCGGGGCACTATGACCAAGGATCTGGTGGGCCTGGTGGATGAGGGTGCGCCTGCCCACGCCGTCACCAGCGAGGCGTTTATTGCCGCCATCCGGGAGAACCTGGAAAAACGTCTGTAAAACAGAAAGGGCTTGCCATCTTTTGTTTGAGAGATGGCAAGCCTTTTGAGATTGCCGGAAAGCTCTGCGGTTTTTCCGGGCAAAAGGTCTATTCACTTTACATTGGGAACCACGCCCAGGATCACCAAGGGCTCGGCGCCGGTATTCACCACGCTGTGGCTATGGCCCGGGGGACAGTAGTGGGTCATGCCGGGGCGGACGGCCACGGCTTCGCCGTCGTCGGTGCATACGCCCTCCCCGGAGAGAAAGTGCATCACCTCAAAGCTATCCTCATGGACGTGATGGCCGATGGTGCTGCCTGCGGGCAGGGTCAGAATCAGAATTTTCCCCTGCTCGTCTTCAAACCTGCGCACCAGGGCCTGGCCCTGGCCGCCCTTGAAATGAGACACGGCCACTTCGGGGATGGAAGAAAAATCTAAAAACATAGCAAATTCTCCTTTGCAGTATTTTTGACCAGTATAACAGAGGAAGAGCCGTTTGGCAACGGCTGTGGCGGAAGAGAAAGGAAGGACCGACCATGAAGGACAGAAACACCGAGATTCGGGAAGCCATTGAGGCCGGGAACCGGGCGCTGGACGCCTTGGATGAGGCCATGGGCCATCTGAAAACCGCCCGGGGCCTGGGCGTGTGGGACATGCTGGGAGGCGGCTTTCTCAGCAGCCTGCTGAAGCACTTCAAAATGGACGATGCTCAGCAGGCCATGCAGTACGCCCAGCAGGAGCTGCAGGATTTCAGCCGGGAGCTGGCGGATGTGCAGATGTATGTGGATGTCCAGGTGAATTTTGACGGGCTGACACGCTTCGTGGACATGTTCTGCGACAGCTTTTTCGTGGACTGGATGGTACAGGATCAGATCGTCCGAGCCCAGGAGAACGTGGCCGAGGCCCGCAGCCGGGTGTGGGAGGCGGTGCAGCAGCTGCGGTTTTTGATTGGGGCGTGAGATAACAAAATGATAAAAACACATCCGCCTATAGGCGGATGTGTTTTTTAGGGCATGAGTTAGGCGAACAGGTAGCTGTACTTGTCACGGAGGGTGACGATCAGCTTCTCCAGGTCGGCGGGCAGGTCGTTGGACTTGGACAGGTCATAGTCCTTAGGCTCGCCGAAGGTGCGCACGCGAACCATGTCGCCGCCCAGGAACAGCACGCCGGCGTTCTTGGAGTCCATCATATCCTCCGCGGTCTGGAACAGGGTGAACTTGTCGTGGCAGGGCTCGGAGGCGTAGGGGCAGAACTGGGTGCAGTTGCCGCACTCGTTGCACATCTTGTCCACATGGACGATCTGGTGGCTGCCATCGGCCATGGCGATAGCGACATTGGCCCGGTTGGGGCAGGAGTCCACGCAGTTTTCGCAGACGGTATGGCACTGCAGGCAGCGCTTGCCCTCGCAGCAGGCGTCCTTGCTCATGAGCAGGGTGCCCTTCTTGGCGATGGCATCGGCCTTGGTCACATAGGCCGCAGCGGGGATCTCATAGGTGTGAGCCGCGCCGATGACTTCCTCTGCAAACCGGGCGGCGTCGGCAATGCCCTCGACCACGGTGGCGGGGCCCCGGGTGGCATCACCGGCGGCGTACACGCCGGCCACATTGGTCTTAAAGGCGGGACGGCCCTTCTTATCCAGCTCAATACCGTTGGCGCTCATGAGAGCGTCGTCCACCTGCTCACCCACGGCGGAGATGACCAGGTCGCAGGGCACGGTAAAGAATTCGCCGGTGCCCACAGGGCTGCGGCGGCCGGAGGCATCAGCCTCGCCCAGCTTCATCTGCTCGCACTTGAGCACGCCGTCCGCTTGGGCCACGGGGGCGGCCAGCTCGGCGAAGGCTACGCCATCTTGAAGGGCCAGGGCCAGCTCATGCTCGTCGGCAGGCATATACTTCTTGGTGCGGCGATACACCAGTGTCACGTTCTTGGCGCCGCTGCGCTTGGCGAGACGGGCCGCGTCCATGGCGGTATTGCCGCCGCCCACCACCACCACATTGCCGCCTACGGCGATGTTGCCGGCCTTTACGCCCTTCATCCACTGGATGGCACCGGCCACATCGCCGGGGATATCCAGTTTGCCGGGCTTCCACGCGCCTACAGCGAAGAGGATATGGGTGTAGCCCATTTTCTTCAGCTCGTCCACAGAGGGGGCGGGAGCGCCGCACTTGACCTCCACATCGTACTTCTGCATCAGGGCGATGTCCTTCTCGATGGTCTCGTTGGCGATGCGGAAGGAGGGGATCACATGCCGGGGCACACCGCCGAGGCAAGCCTCGCGCTCAAAGATAGTGGTCTCGATACCGGCCCGGCCCAGGAAATAGGCCGCGGCGATACCGGTGGGGCCGCCGCCGATAATAGCGGCCTTCTTGCCGGAAACCTTAGCAGGCTTCTTGATGGAGGCCATGAGCGCATCGTAGCCATGGTAGGCCGCCACCAGCTTGGTGTCACGGATCTGCACGGACTCCTCATAGAAGTTGCGGGTACATTTATTCTGGCAGCGGTGTGCGCAGATGGTGCCTGTGAGGAAGGGCAGAGGGTTCTTCTCAGTGATAAGCTTCAGGGCCGGGCCGTACAGCTCCTTGCGGCACAGCTCCACATACTCGGGAATGTCCTGCTCGATGGGGCAGCCGCCCTTGCAGGGAGCAGTGAAGCAGTCCATCCAGGGCACATTCTTCTCGCTCTTGCGCTTGGGCAGGGGCTTGATGGGCTTGACATGGTGATAGTCTGTGTGAGAAGCGGCGGACATCTCACAAATGGCCTCGGTGCAGGTGCCGTCAAAGGCCTTGTAGGGCATGGGCTCCACCTTTTCCACCATCTGCAGCAGGCGGTTGTATCCGCCGGGCTTGAGGATGGTGGTGGCCACGGTGATGGGCCAGATACCGGCGGCAAAGAGCTTGTCGCAGTTGAAGTATTCTGCGCCGCCGGCGAAGGAAATGTGCATCTTTCCCTTGAACTGGCGGGAAATCCGATGGCACATCTCAATGGTCAGGGGGAACAGGCTGCGGCCGGACATATACATCTCGTCATTGGGCAGCTCGCCCCGGGTGGTGTCCACAGGGAAGGTGTTGGAGAGCTTCAGACCAAACTCCAGGCCGTTTTTATCGGCCAGTGCCTGCAGGCGCTCAAACATAGGCACGGCGTCGGCCCACTGGAGGTCTTCCCGGAAGTGGTGGTCGTCAAACACGATATAGTCATAGCCCATACCGTCCAGAATGGTCCGGGCGGTCTCATAGCCCAGGATGGTGGGGTTGCACTTCACGAAGGTGTGCAGGTGCTTTTCGGAGATGAGGTAGGAGGCAATGCGCTCGATCTCATCCGGGGGGCAGCCGTGGAGGGTGGACACGGTGACGCTGCGGGAGACGCGGGGAGAGATGGCGTCAATGTAGTCGCTCTCCTGGGGGAACAGCTCCTTGAGCACTGCCTTGCACTCGCCGAAAATGGCGGTCTTGGTGGCGTCCATCATGCCGTTGAGGTAGGTGTCCACCTTCTCGCCCTTGATGCCCTCCAGGTCATAGCCCACGGACATATTGAACACGAAGCCATTGGGGTCGCCCAGGCCGTAGACCTTGGAGAGGACCTTCAGGGCGCACCAGGCCTTAATGTATTCGTCCATAGCCTGGGGCACGGTCAGCTCCGTGGACCACTCCTGATTGTAGCCCTCATCATTTGCCAGGATGCAGGGTCTGGGCACACAGGCGGCCAAGTCGGCGCCGTCCATCTTCTGCACGGTCTTTACCTCAAAGAAGCGGGCCCCGGCGAAGTAGGCGGCGATGATGTTCTGAGCCAGCTGGCTGTTGGGACCGGCGGCGGGCCCGAAGGGAGTCTCGATGCGCTCGCCGAAAATGGGCAGGCTCTTGCCGCTGGCCTTGTAGGCCTTGTGCACGCCGAAGATCTCGCCGCTCATGGCGTACTCGGTGACCACCCAGTTCATAAGAGACTTAAAAGGAATGGGATACATTTTTTCAGACATAACCATTTCTCCTTTATAATGGAATTAGAATTTAATACGGCGTAGAAAAATCAATCTGCAAATCATGTTGTGAAGCTAAGGCTTGCAGAGCAGTGCGCAAACCTTTTGAGGCAGAGCCGCATACATCGTAGTAATATTGAATGTGCTGCTTCTCTGCAAGCAAGGCTTGCTGGAGGGCGGATACGCCAAAATCTCGTTCAATACACTGCAATAAATAGACTGACAAATTGATTGGAACAACAGATGCAAACTGAGTGCCATCCATCATATGCAGGAAAGAATCTAAGTAGCGCATATATGTGCTGGGCTTATACATGGCGTATACGGAAGATAAATAATTTGCGGTATCTTTTCGGGTTGCTTGATTTCGATAGGTGCGAAGGAAAGCCTGGTAAATTTCCTCAAACATTTTCTCATTTTGCTGTATCGAATTACCTACCCTTCATAATACTCGTCCTCCGTCCACCGGACGGGGTTTTCATCCATATATTGCCAAATACGGAGATAATCCGCCTCGTTGCGGATCACATGGTCGTAATAGCCCCGCTGCCAAATGGGAAAACCGGCTTTTTTGTTTGTAAGCCGTTTCCATGCGGAGAGAAACGCCGGCAATCGCGCGTTCGTAGGGGCCGGCGTCCTCGACGGCCCGCGCTCCCCACAAATGGAAAGAATGAAATGCACATGGTTGGGCATGATGACATAATGATTGATGGTTATCTCATCATAAAAGGCGTCCATTTCCAGCAGAGTGTCCCGAACCATTGCACCACATTTCGATAGCCGTACATACGGGGCGTCGAGGACGCCGCCCCCTACGGAATGGCCCAAGATGTGCTGCTTATCCCTGGTACACACGGTTATATAATAGGACCCGTTGGCACTATAATCGCACCCTGTCAGCCGGCCCTTTTTCCGCTTCGGCTGCGCCTCCAAGGAATCAATACACCCGGTGATTCAAATCTCCCCAAAGCTTCTTGGCGGCCTCCAGGATATGGGCGTTCTCGGCCTCCTCATCGATACCCACCAGCACGCGATCCTGCATAAGGATCTTGCCGTTTGCGATGGTGGTCTGGCACTGGCGGCCGGTCATGCCGAAGATCATGTGGCCGTCAATATTCTCGTCGGAGAAGGGGGTGAAGGGCTTGTAATCCATGACGATGATGTCAGCGGCGGCGCCGGATTTCAGCACGCCCAGGGTGGCGGGGAAATACTTCTCGCCGATCTTGGCGTTGTTTTTGAACAGCATATCCGTGACCTCGCACCAGCCCACGTTGGGCAGGCAGTTCTGACTGCGCTGGGAGCACAGGGCCACCTTCAGGGACTCCAGCATGTCGTTGGTATAGGCATCGGTGCCCATGCCCAGGAGGATGCCGCGCTTGTGCAGCTGGAGCACCGGGCAGATGCCGATGGCGTTGCCCATATTGCTCTCGGGGTTATTCACCACCATGGTGCCGGTCTCCTTGATGATCTCCATTTCGGCGGTGTTTACATGGATGCAGTGGCCCAGGATGGTCTTTTCTCCCAAAATGCCGTGGTCCTGCAGGCGCTGCACAGGGCGGCGGCCATAGTTCTGCAGGGAGTCATACACATCGTTCATGCCCTCGGACACATGGATGTGATAGCCTGTGCGGCCATTGTTGGCCGCCACCATGCGGTCAAAGGTCTTGTCGGAGATGGTAAACAGGGCGTGTCCGCCGAACATGGCGGCCAGCATGGGGTCCTTGCTCCTCTCGCACTCGGTGATGAAGTCGGCATTCTCCTGAATGGCCTGGAGGCACTTTTCCTCGCCGTCCCGGTCGGAGACCTCGTAGCACAGGCAGGAGCGCAGGCCCAGACGCTTCGACTCCTGGGCGATGGTGTGCAGGGTGCCGGGGATCTCGCCGTAGGAGGCATGGTGGTCAAAGATGGTGGTGACGCCCTGCTTAATGGAGTCCATGTAGAGGGCGGTGGCGCTGGCGCGGGTACCGTCCATCATCAGGTGGCGGTCGATAGCCCACCAGGTGCCGTCCAGCACCTCGTAGAAATTGGTGGGGTTGTTGCCTACAATGGACAGGCCCCTTGCCAATGCGGAGTAGATGTGGGTGTGAGCGTTGATGAAGGCGGGCATGATGACACCGCCCTTGGCATCGATGATCTGGGCGTCCGCATACTTGGCGCGCAGGGCGCTTTCCTCGCCCACCTCCACGATCCGGCTGCCCTCGTAGGCCACAGCGCCGTGCTCATAGTACCCCTTTCCATCGGGGTCACGGGTGATGAGTCTGCCATTGGTGACTAAATACATTCTTTTTTCCTCCTTGCTGTTTTCTCGCTGTTACGGTTTTGAGTCAAGACCTTTCTCCCTATATTCGACACTGCCGCATATAATGAAAAATGTTCCAAACCCTCCCGAGAGGATCTGAAACACTCAAGCGCAGCGCCGAGTGATAGTTGCAGCCCGTGCGCGAAGCACTTCCTTACAGCTACCAATTCTGATTGCTTTTTCTATTTTACACGAATACTGCGCAAAACGCAACAGAAAATTATACAATTTTATCTATGAAAGCTGAAAACTGTTTCCATCAGACCGGTACGCAAACTGCACGAAAACAGAACCGTAAATTTTTTGTGTTGTATCGGTCATCAATATAATAAAGAAATACGATAACGACAAGAAAATGGTGTGCGCGGAAAAATCAAGGAAGGTGTCCCGGGCCATTAAATCCAATGGATATTAGAGCGTTCCACGCTTCCATATCCTAACCATCGTGACAAAAGCCTTTTTCAATGCGCAAAGCACCACAGGCACAGAGGTGCCTGTGGTGCTTTTGAGACTTAGGCTGGGGACTATCATCACGCATCGCGCATCCGGTGCGCACACCGGCTTTGGCAAGCCGCCCTACTCCTTAGCCAAGGGTGCGGGTTTTCGCAGCTGCTCCACCCCTTCAAAATGACAGAATCCGGTTTTCCACCGACCATTTCAGCTCCACAGTGAGCATACCAGGTCTGTATACCCGGATGGATCCGCCAGGGGCAGGCCCGCAATAAGCAGCGCCTGGTTATACAGCACCTCTGCGTACTTCTTCGCAAGCTCCGGATCGGTAGCCCGGACGCTCTCCAGCTTCAGGAATGCCGGGTGGGCCACATTCACCTCCAAAATGCGCTTGGCCTTCATGGATAGCTCCGGCTGCACGGCCCGGAAATACTTCTCCATTTCAAAGGTCAGGCCCTCGCCGCTGGTCATGCACACCGGGTGGCTCTTGAGCTTTTGGGACGCCTTCACCTCGTCCACCCGGTCTCCCAGGGTCTCCTTGATAAAGGTCAGGCATTCCTTGTCACTCTCGCTCTCCTGAGGCTTGGGCTCGTCCTCCAGGCCCAGGTCGCCGTCCACGGCGGAGCGGAACTCCTTGCCATCGTAGGTGCGCAGGCTGTCCGCCAGGAACTCATCCGCCCGGTCGGTGCAGTAGAGGATCTCCATGCCCCGTTCCTTCAAAAGCTCCGTCTGGGGCAGGCTGTCGATGGATGCCACAGTGTCCCCGGCGGCGTAATAAATATACTTTTGGCTCTCGGGCATGCGGTCCGCATACTCCCGAAGGGTCACCAGCTTTTTCTCCGTGGAGGAGTAGAACAGCAGCAGCTCCTGGAGGCTCTCCCGCTTTTCGCCGAACTGGTTCAGCACGCCCACCTTCAGGGCCCGGCCAAAGTTCTCATAGAACTTTTCATAGCCCGCCCGGTCGTCCGTGAGCATCTTCTTCAGCTCAGCGATGATCTTCTTTTCCAGGTTGCCGGAAATGATTTTCAGCTGCCTATCGTGCTGTAAGAGCTCCCGGGAGATATTCAGGCTCAGATCCGGAGAGTCTACCACGCCCCGGACGAAGCTGAAATACTCCGGCAGCAGCTCCTGGCAGTGATCCATGATCATGACCCCTGCGGAATACAGCTGCAGGCCCGGCTTAAAGTCCTGGGTGTAGTACAGATTCGGCACCTTGGAGGGGATGAACAGCAGGGCCTTATAGGTCACCGCCCCCTCGGCGGACACGGAGATGACGCTCTGGGGCGGAGCCATCTCGCCGAAGCGCTGCTGATAAAATTCGTCGTACTCCTCCTTGGTGACCTCGCTCTTTTTCCGCTGCCATAGGGGCACCATGCTGTTGAGGGTCTCCCACTCATACACCGTGTCATACTCGGGCTTATCGTCGGGGCTGTCGGGCTTTTTCACCGAGTGGGGCAGGAGCATCTTGATGGGGAAGCGGATGTAGTCAGAGTATTTTTTCACCAGAGACTTGATGGTCCAATCCTCCAAATACCGGCTGAACTCGCCCGGCTCCTCACCATCGGGCTTGATGTGCATGATGATGTCCGTGCCCACAGCGTCCCGCTCCGCCTCGGTAACGGTGTAGCCCTCCGCGCCGGAGGACTCCCATTTCCAGGCCTGGGTCTCGCCGTACTTCCGGGTCACCACGGTGATGTAGTCGGCCACCATGAAGGCCGAGTAAAAGCCCACGCCGAACTGGCCGATGATGTCAGTATCTCCGGCGGCCTCCTCCCCCTGCTCCTGGCGGAACTTAAAGCTGCCGCTGGAGGCGATGACACCCAGGTTGTTCTCCAGCTCATCCGCGCTCATACCGATGCCGTTGTCGCTGACGGTGAGGGTACGGGCGTCCTTGTCGATGGAAATGGTAATGGCAAAGTCACCCCGGTTCAGCCCCACCTTGTCGTCTGTCAGGGACAGATAGCAGAGCTTGTCAATGGCGTCTGAGGCGTTGGAAATGATCTCCCGCAGGAAGATCTCCTTATGGGTGTAGATGGAGTTCACCATCAGGTCCAGCAGCCGCTTGGACTCGGCCTTGAATTGCTTTTTGCGCATATATAACGCTCCCTTCGTGTAAAAAGAGATGCCCACGCATCCCAATTGACCATTATTGACCATATTGTAGCGCACCGGGCGGCAAATGTAAATCCCCGCCGTGTAAACAATCTTTTAACTTATTTACAAAATCCGGCGGCGGTGCTACAATGGCACCATGCAAAACACCATGTCATTGCAAGACCAGGTCGCAGACCGGTTGTGACAATCCGTATATTTCTTCTTTCAAATTCATCGCACACTAAGGAGACAAATATGAGCTTATTCAGTAAATTCAAAAGAGAAAAAGCTTCTGTCGATTGGTCACGGGCCCATGCGGCAGAGCAGAAGCTTTATAGCGGGCCCGACGGTGTGCCCTTCGGCGCCATCGCTTTGACCGAGGGTACAGAAACCATCCTGCCCACAGCCCCACAACAGAAATACGCCGTGGACGGGAAGCCGGTGTCCCGGTGGCGCATGGTGCTTATCAGCACCACGAAGGACGCGGTCCTGGGGGACTGTGAGTATTCCCTGGCGCTGAAAAAGCTGGCGCCGTACATTTTGGACGCTAAGGCTGACAGTGTCCTCGTCAAGGGGCTATCCCTGTCCCAGCTTGAATCTATCCCGGAGTAAGACCCGGCTGAACTATTTATGAAGTAAGGAGACCATTATGCTGACCATCACTGACCTGTTTAACCTGGACCACACCATCGCCGCCGACTACCTCTCCCAATTCACCTATCCCTGGGAGGCCCTGGCAGGCATAAAGGACTTCATCCTCTCCGTAGGCCCCACTCTGGAGGGCTACGACGAGGTTTCCCCCCAGGTCTGGGTGCATAAAACCGCCACCGTGGCCCCCACTGCCTACCTGGGCAGCCCCTGCATCATCGGCCCGGAGACGGAGGTGCGCCACTGCGCCTTCATCCGGGGCAGCGCCCTGGTGGGCGCCGGCTGCGTGGTGGGCAACTCCGTGGAGCTGAAAAACGTCATCCTCTTTGACGGCGTGCAGACCCCCCACTATAACTACGTGGGCGATTCCATCCTGGGGTATAAGTCCCACATGGGCGCCGGCTCCATCACCTCCAACGTGAAAAGCGACAAGCTGCCGGTGGTGGTCCGCTGCGGCCAGGAGCGCATGGACACCGGCCGCAAAAAGGTGGGCGCCATGCTGGGCGACTTTGTGGAGGTGGGCTGCAACAGCGTCCTGAACCCCGGCACCGTTATCGGGCGCCACAGCATCATCTATCCCACCTCCTGCGTCCGGGGTGTGCTGGCCGAAAACAGCATTCACAAAAACGACGGCACGGTTATTACACGGAAGTAAGCATACCTCCCGGGATAAACCCCTCGTCCACCCGTTTCATAACCCATCCGTAAGGCGATCCGCCCTCAGCCCGCCGCCCGACAACCGCCACACCATCACGGCGGCGTGAGGGTACGCCGCCCTACGCACAGCAGGAAGCTGCGGTGGGGCGGGACAATGTGGGGAGCAAACTGAGCGCTGCCAGTGGCAGAAGAAGCGAAGTGAGCGAGTGGCCGCGGTCAAAATTGGGGGCGTCCGCCGCAAGGCAGCGCGGAAATTTTGGGCACCGCAACAGGGGCATCGTCCCCTACGGCAATGCAACAAGAGCTGCGGTGAAACGGGGCGTCGAGGACGCCGCCCCCCTACACGAAGTATTTATTATGTCAGATTGCAGAGGGCTGTGTTCTTCCCCGCCCTCTGCAATATCATCCCCGCAACATTTTCCGCCATTCTCCCAGCAAAAAGGGTTGACAGCGGCATTTTTTTGGCATACTATTAGCATGTTAAAAGACTTGTCGGGAAAACCCAAGGATTCTTCGACAGTTTTTATAAAAGTTCCGGTAGGTAAGGCTACCGCAGGGATACGGACTGCTGCCGCGAAGTGGTGGAGACACCATAAGATGGTTTGAACAGGCGATATCGAAACCAAGGTATCATCTAACGCAGTTTCATTGCCCCGCGATGCTAAAGCTTGTTACGGTGGACAATAGCCCGCGTCGCACTCTGTATGGCGCGCACTTTTCCGCAGCGGCCCGCCACACCCGGAGCCCGGCTGCGGCTTTTATTTTTTGCAGAAAAGGAGGAGCTAACCATGTTTGACCGTGAAGAAGAAATGGACCGCTATTTGGACGAAATTAAGGACATGCTGCGCCGAAAGCAGTACGCCGCCGTCCGAGACCTGCTCCTCCCTCTGGAGCCGCCGGATATCGCCATGCTTTTGGAGGAATCCGGCGAGGAGTTCATGCCCCTGCTGTATCGGCTGCTGCCCAAGGAGCTGGCGGCGGAGGTATTCGTGGAGCTGGAGTCCGACAGCCAGGAAATGCTCATCAACGGCTTCTCCAACACGGAGCTGAAGGAAGTGCTGGACGAGCTGTATCTGGACGATGCCGTGGACATTGTGGAGGAGATGCCCGCCAGCGTTGTCATCCGTATTCTGGACAGGGCCACCCCGGAAATGCGCAAGTCCATCAATGAAATGCTGCAGTATCCCGAGGACTCTGCCGGCTCCATTATGAATGTGGAGTACCTGAGCCTGAAAAAGGATATGACCGTAGCGGACGCCTTCAAGCGCATCCGCCGAATCGGCGGCGAGCTGGAGACCATCAACATCCTGTATGTCACCGATCCCACCCGCCACCTGCAGGGCGTGCTGTCCGTCCGGGACCTGCTCCTGGCCGACGAGGATGACCGCATTGAGGACATCATGGACCCCAACGTGGTGTCTGTAATGACTCTGGACGATAAGGAAGACGTGGCCCAGGCTATGAGCAAGTATGACTATCTTGCCATGCCCGTGGTGGACCAGGAAAACCGCCTCATCGGTATCGTCACCGTGGACGATGCTATGGATGTTATGGAGGAAGAGGCCACCGAGGATATGGAGAAGATGGCCGCCATCACCCCTACGGATAAGCCCTATCTGAAAACCAGCGTGCGCAGCACCTTCCAGGCCCGTATCCCCTGGCTGCTTCTGCTGATGGTCTCCGCCACCTTCACGGGTCTTATCATCACCAGCTTTGAGAACTCCCTGGCGGTTTTGCCGGTGCTGACCGCCTACATCCCCATGCTGATGGACACCGGCGGAAACTGCGGCTCCCAGTCCAGCGTTACCGTGATCCGCGCCCTGTCCCTGTCTGAGGTCAATTTCTCGGACACCTTCCAAATCATTTGGAAGGAGCTTCGCGTGGCCCTGCTGTGCGGCGTGTGCCTGGCTGTGGCCAATTTTGTGAAAATGATGCTGGTGGATCGGATGCTGCTGGGCAATACCGCCCTCTCCCCTCTGATAGCCGCCGTAGTCTGCGGGACCTTGGTCTGCACCGTTTTGTGCGCTAAATTCGTTGGCTGCACCCTGCCGCTTCTGGCGAAAAAAATCGGCCTTGACCCTGCGGTTATGGCCTCGCCCTTTATCACCACCATCGTGGACGCCCTGTCCCTTCTCATTTATTTTGCTTTTTCCAAATCGCTTTTGGGCGTATAATCCAAGCATTGCCGCGCAAAATAAGCTCAGGCCTGTGGCCTGAGTTTATTTTTTATGGAGGAAGAAATCTATGCCCAATTGTACCAACGATGGGTGCGCCTGCACCCCCAACTCCGCCATCAAGTGTACCGTCACCAGCTGCGCCCATCACTGCAGTGATGTGAATAACTGCGGCCTGAGCTCCATTCAAATCGGCACCCATGAAAGCCATCCCTCCATGGATCAGTGCACCGATTGTAAGAGCTTCCGCAAGATCTGACGAAAGGCCCCTTCTGCCGAAGGGGCTACATAGGGAGGTGCGGTCATGAACGTCAAGTGGAAATATCGCATAAGCGGGGCGGCAGCGGGGCTGGTAAGCGGCCTGTTCGGCGGAGGCGGCGGCACGGTGCTGGTGCCGCTGCTGACTGCCTGGTGCAAGATGGGCCAGAAACGGGCCATGGCCAGCTGCGTGGCCGTAATTTTGCCCCTGTGTGCCCTGTCCGCCGTTATTTACCTGCTGCGCTCAGGATTGCACCTGCTGACAGCCCTTCCATATCTAATGGGCGGCCTGGCGGGAGGGCTCTTGGGCGGCAAGCTGTTTCGCAGGGTGCCCGGGCCTTGGCTGCGGCGGATTTTCGGCGTATTCTTGGTATACGGCGGGGTGCGATACCTGCTGTGAGGGAGTATGTGCTTCCGGCGCTGGCCGGGTTTTTTACGGGAATCCTATCCGCCTGGGGCATCGGCGGCGGGACGCTGCTGCTGTTGGTGATGTCCCTGTTTTTGGGGGTAGATCAGATTACCGCTCAGGGCATCAACCTGCTGTACTTCCTCCCCACAGCGGCTATGGCTCTGGTGCAGCACCGGAAAAACGGGCTGCTGGATGCGCCGGTCTTGGGCGGCGCTATCCCCTGGGGGCTGCCGGCGGCGGCGCTGGGGGCGTTTTTGGCTACAGCGACGGATGTGGCGGCACTAAAAAAGCCCTTTGGGGTGTTTCTTTTGGTTGCCGGGTTTTACACTGTTTTCAGCAAGATTCCCAGGGAAGATTAGGTGCGGGGAAGCCCTAATTTTCACACCGGTCTGGCAGCGGCAGCGGTTACAAGAAATGCGGTGCCGGACCGGTACGGCGGGAATTTTGACAAGCGAAAAGGACGGGCCTCGGGTCCGTCCTTTTCGCTTATAATCATTATACTTTTTGCCTTACATGGTCGCCGTCAGGGTCACATAGCAGTGGATCTCCTGTCCATCCCGGAGGATGGTCAGATCCACAGTATCCCCCACATGGACCGTGCGGCGGAAATCCAGCAGCTCCCAATTGTCGCGGATGGGCTGGCCGTCCGCCGCCAGGATCACATCCCCGGGCTCCACGCCGGCCTCCGCCGCTCCCGTATTCTCCTCCACGGAGCGAACCGTCAACCGGCTGCTGCCATCCTCGCCATACACCGTTTCGATGGTAAAGCCGAAGGTCGGGATGCCATGGAATTCTCCATGGGCCAAGATGTCATTGACTACATAGGCCACCTGAGAGGTAGGCAGGGCAAAGCCCAGGCCCTCTACCGTAGCCTCGGCCTGGCTTTCGTTTTGGCTCATTTTCATGGTGACGATGCCGATGACCTGGCCGTAGGCGTTGATAAGCGGGCCGCCGGAGTTGCCGTTATTCACGGCAGCGTTTGTCTGGAGCATAGTCAGCGTCTTGCCATCCAGCTCCATCTCCCGCTCCAGGCCGGAGAGGATGCCGTTGGTAAAGGTCCCCCGGAGATTCAGATTCAGGGGATTGCCGATAACGTACACCGTCTCCCCTACCATACAATAATCGGAGTCGCAGAACTCTGCCGGGGTCAGGCCCTCAGCGTCCACCGCCTTGAGCACGGCGATATCCCGGCCGGGCGCGTAGCCCACCAGCTCCGCCTCATAGGTCCGGCCGGTATCCAGCGCCACAACGCTGCTGCTGGCCTCGGAGACCACATGGGCGTTGGTGACGATGTACCCATCCGCCGTCAGCAGGACGCCGGTGCCCATAGAGGTGTTGCCCCGGTCATCGGTGGCCAGGACGGTCACGGTGGAGGCGCTCATCTTCTGATAAACCTCCGCCGGGGTCAGCTCCGTGTCTGCCGGGGTCAGCAGCTCCATCTGCTGGCCATCCGCCGTCGGTGCCTTGGGAATATAGCATTCCTCATTGCCGGAAATATCCACAATGCTGCCGGCATTGCCGTCGTCAGGCGTAGATGAATCCCCATCGTCGGTCAGCGAAACCACCAAGGCGGTCACACCAACGATGGCCGCCAGCACCGCCGCCAGGATCACAAAAATGACCCAGCCACGCTTTTTCCCCCGCTGCGGTGCCATCTGCGGCGGCTGGGGCCGCACACCCTGGGGCAGCGGCTGGGGCTGTACATAGCAGCGCACCACCTCGTTCCCCCGCTCCGGCGGCACATACCAGGAGATGACCTCCCGGCCGTCCCCCGATGGCTGCGGCGTGATATTCTTCTCGTCTGTCATTGCTGCTCCTCCCCGTAATTGCGAGCGCCGTCTGCCATCTGCACGGTAAAGCTGAAGGCCGTTACGCCGTTTTCACTGGTGACAGTGATTTTTTCCTTATGCTGGTTGAGAATGGTCTTTACTACATATAAGCCCAGACCGTAGCCATCCTTATCCACGCTGCGGGATTTATCCGACTTGTGGAACCGCTCGAAAAGCAGGGGGATCTCCTGGGCGGGAATGGTATTGCCGGTGTTGCGCACAGTAACAATGGCTTTCTCCCCCTGACAGGTAAGGCCCAGGTACAGCGTGGACTTATCTGCGGCAAATTTTGTGGCGTTCTCCAGCAGATTATACACCACCTGTGTGATGAGCTCATTGTCCCCTCGGACCATGACAGAATCCTCCGGAATGTCCGCCTCCACATCCAGACCCCGCTGGTTGATCTTCTGCTCCATGCTCAGCAGGGCGATACGCATACTCTCGCACAGGTCAAAATCCTCCTTATGCATCTCCTGGGATTGGATCTGTGAGATGTCCAGCATCCGCCGCACCAGACGGCTGAGCCGGTGGCTTTCGTCGGAGATAATTTGCAGATATTTGCGCTCGTCCTTTTGGGGGATAGTTCCGTCCAGGATTCCATCGGTATAGCCGGCGATGGACGTCATGGGCGTTTTCAGCTCATGGGAGATGTTGGCGATAAAGTCTCGGCGCTGGCGCTCCGTCTCCAGCAGTGAGTCGGCCATCATATTGAACGACCGAGCCAGCTCACCGATCTCATCGGAGCGGCCCTCGTCCTCAATGCGCATGTCAAAGTTCCCGGCGGCATAGGCCCGGGTTCCCTTGAGCATCTCCTTGATAGGCTGAATCTGCCGCATGGACATGAAGGAGCTGGCCACGAAGGCGATGAGCAGCACAATGGCCGAAATCATGAAAAACAATCCCGTGAAGGACCGCCACAGCCGCATGAGCTGGCTGCCGTCGATCATGGCCAAAACCATGCCGGCCACCTGCCCATCCGACGTTTTCACCGGTAATCCTACGGCAAACTGGCGCAGCTTATACAGGCCCGACAGGGTAGTATATCCCTCGAAGCCATCGGCGCTATTAAGAATCTTATCGGTTATCCCCCCCGGCAGGCGGATGCTCCTGCCGGCCAAGGTGTCATCGGTGGTGAGCAGGGCCTGTCCGTTTTCATCGCAGATGAGGAAGTTCACCTCCGTCATCATGCTGGCCACCCCGGCCATGCGGCTGAGGCCGCTGTTCTGGGCCTCGTCCTCCCCGTTCGCCATAATGTAGTCCGACGTCAGCTGCACGATGAGCTGGGCGCGCATCTTCATCTCATCCCGTTTTTCACCCACCAGGTAGTTATAGCTCAGGGCGTAAAACGACGCACCCAGCAGCAGCAGCGTCAGCAGCACCACGCCTGCGATAAGGCTGAACTGCTGCCAGTAGATGCTGCTGAAGCGAGTTTTGGTTTCCTTCTTCATCACTTCACTTCAAACTTATAGCCAACGCCCCACACGGTCTTCAGGGCCCACTGGTCGGACACGTTCTCCACCTTTTCCCGCAGGCGCTTGATATGCACGTCCACGGTGCGGCTGTCGCCGAAGTAGTCAAAGCCCCACACCTCGTCCAGCAGCTGGTTGCGGGTGTAGACACGATTGGGGGTGGAGGCCAGGTGATACAGCAGCTCCAGCTCCTTGGGGGGCGTGTCCACCTTCTTGCCGTCCACAATGAGCTCATAGCTGTCCAGGTTGATGATAAGCTTGTCAAACACCAGCTTTTTCTTGGTGTCATCGGGAATCTCGCTGCGGCGGAGCACGGCGTTGATGCGGGCCATAAGCTCCTTCATCTCAAAGGGCTTGACAATATAGTCATCCGCCCCCATCTCCAGGCCCGTGATGCGGTCGTTCACCTCGCCCTTGGCGGTGAGCATGATGATGGGCACCTTGCTGGTCTCCCGGATCTTGCGGCACACAGCCCAGCCGTCCATCACAGGCAGCATGATATCCAGCAGCACCAGATCCGGCGCCTGCTTTTCAAACTCCTCGATGGCCTTGCCGCCGTCATAGGCGCTGCGCACCTCAAAGCCCTCCTTTTCCATATACATACGGATCAGATCCGATATGTTACGGTCATCCTCTACCACCAAAATGTTGCGTGCCATGAAGGCTCCTCCTTTGCTTCCGCCGGGGCGGTCTTTTTTTGAGACTGTCGAAAAAACCTCCGGTTTTTTCCGGCAAAAGGTTTACAGTCTGCTGCGCGCATAATTTTGAGCTTTTAGCTCAAAATTCCACTACTTCTCGCCTGAGCGGTATTTTCTCTCACGCACATGTCGCGAGAAAAAATGATCTCAATGCTTTGCCGCCTGCGGGCGGCAAACTCTGCGAGGCTTTTTCGACAGGCCATTTTCTATTATATTATACCGTGAAAGTGTCCCTTTTCCTGAACATTTTGTGAACTCAGGTATTATATCATGTTTTTTCCCAGGTTTCAATAGATACGCCCCGGTAATACCACTGCAGAATCTCCCGCCAGGTCTTACCCTCCCGGGCCAGGGCATTGGCCCCGTACTGGCTCATGCCTACTCCGTGGCCATAGCCGGTCACATGGAAGGTAATGCCATCGGCCCTGCACTCCGCCGTGAAGCAGGCCGAGCGCAGGCCCAGGATGCTGCGCACCTCCGTACCCCGGAAGGACACGCCGCCGACGGTGACGGATTCCACCCGGTTGGAGCTGTTGGTCTGCAGGTCCGTGACCCAGCCCTCCGGAGAGCCCTCCAGCACGGCGGTGGGCTCCGCCGCCAGGATCTTCTCCCGGAATTCCTCCGGAGTGAAGGTGTTCACGCTGTAATAGTTTGGGACACTGTCCCCATTCTCGGGGCTCTCCACACTGACCAGGTAAGGCCGGTCCGACACCCAGGCATCGCTGCTTTTAGCGGTGACCCCCGCCGAGGAGGAGTGAAAGGCCGCCAGGATGGGTTTGCCCTCATAGAGCATGACCTGGCCGTCCGTTTCCTCTACAGATCGTTGTATTTTTCGATCATATTCCTCATAGTTATCGCCCCAGTTGCTTTTTGCCTGTTCCCGGGACACCCAGGCATTGCAGCAGCGGTAGTCCATGCACACGTCGGCATCGGGGTGCGCCGCCTTGCGCCCGCCCAACATGTGGTAATAAATAAAGGTACGCTCTGCCACCGCCTGGGCCTTTAGGGCCTCGGGCTCAAAGGAGGCGGGCATCTCTCCCCGCACCACCCCGGGCAGATACTCCGCCATGGTCATGGACACGGTCTTTTCCCCGTCATAGACCTGCAGCACCGATCGGCTGTCCATGCTGTCCGCCTGCTCCGTCTGCCGGATAGGCGTGTCTGTTTTTTCCGGCTCCGCTGCCCCCGGCCGGGGTGCCAGCATCCACGCACCGCCAAACAGCAAAAGTATCCATAGTATCCCCGCCGTCAAGGCTTGTTTCATCTGTACCATCTCCTTTGGCGTATCTCTATGCGCCGGGAGGAGAAAAAATGTCTGCGGCGCCCCCGACGCCCCGAACCGAATCTGCGCAAACCCTCTCGCTAAGCATAGGGTGGGGTGAGGGTACCCGACCTACGGGGATTTTTATAGGGAAGCCGTCCGCATCCCCCTGCGTTTCACCCCCACAAAAACCAAAAGGCAGGGGACCTGCAAACGAAGTCCTCTGCCTTATTTGGTAGGAAGATTAATGAAAAAGTTCTTTTGACAGTACCCAGTATAGCCGCCGGTTATTAAAAAAGTTCAGAATAGATTGTTAAAAAAGTATTAAATCCTCCGCAGCTGCCGAAAAAAATCCGTCAGCACAGCCCGGCACTCCTCCGCCAGCACGCCTCCCACCAGGGCCGGGTGCTGGGGGAAATCCTCCATGAACAGGTTCAGCACGCCGCCGCAGGCGCCCATCTCTCGGTCCCGGGCGCCGTAATACACCCGGGGGATCCGGGCATTGAGAATGGCCCCGGCGCACATGGGGCATGGCTCCAAGGTCACATACAGGGTACAATCGTCCAGCCGCCAGGTGCCCAGGGCTTCATTTGCCTGGCAGATGGCCTCCATCTCCGCATGGGAGCCGGTGTGCTGCTTCTCCTCCCGGCGGTTGCGGCCCCGGCCTATTACCTGCCCATCCCGCACGATGACGCAGCCCACGGGCACCTCGCCGCACGCCGCCGCCTCCCGGGCCAGAGCCAGGGCCTGGCGCATATAGCCTTCGTGATCCATACAGGTTCTCCTTCTTTAAAAAAATTACGCCGCGCCGACTAAACCCCTGCATAAATGGCCAAACTGACAGTAAACTGAAACAAAGGCTTGTGCCGGGAGGATCGCTATGAAAAAACAAACTGCCACCACAAATTCCGATATGCGTATGCTGGAGCTGCGGCAAGAGCTGTGGGACACCGCCCGGGAGCTGCGCTATGCCTACGCCCGGTTCAACTTTATCACGGATCCGGGGCTCATTGACGCAGGGATCTATGACATCAACGCCCTGAAATCCCGGTACGACTTCCTGCTGCGCAAGATGAAGGCCCTGCAGGGCCGCCCCCTGGAGCAGCGCAAATCATCCCCGTTGCCGGCGGAGCCCGCCTGCATGCCCGCGGGGAGCATGAATGGGGGAAAGTCATGTCTGTCGTAGAAAAAATCGCCCTGGGGCTGACGCTGCTATTCTTGGTGGTGGTGTGCCTGCGGCTGTTCGCCGCACCGCTGAAGCTGGCGCTGAAGGTAGCGTTCAACTCCGCCCTGGGCTTCGGCGCGCTGTGGCTGCTGAATCTCACCACCTCCGTCACGGGGCTATCTCTGGGGCTGAGCTGGTTCAATGCCATCGTCATCGGCATCCTGGGGGTTCCGGGCTTCGGCCTACTGCTGTTGGTGCAGTGGGTGCTTACATAAAAAATGTATATAACAGTGTCATCCTCCCTTCCCCCAAGGGAGGATTTTTCATAGAGAATGATGCACAACATCGTCCCGCCCCACCGCACTACTTGTAACTTCTCCGTAGGGGACGATGCCCACATCGGCCCGCACGCAGGCGCTTCTCGTAATGTATTATTGCGAGGGCGCTCCGCGGCCGTGTCAATCCGTCCTCTCTTTTTAACCCTCCGCTTACTTCTCCATCTCCTCCAGATTCCACCCATACAGGGGATAGCGCTGCATGGCGCCGAAGATCTTCTGCCGCAGGTTCGGATACCGCTGCTCCAGCTGCATAAGCAGCTCCTTTACCTCCTGCCGCCGGGTGGAGCCGTTGGCCGGACAGGGGTTCTGCACCACCGGCAGCCGGAGCTTTGCCGCCGCCCGGCGCACCTCGTCCTCGTGGCAGTAGAGCAGGGGCCGGATCTGGGTGATGCCGCTGCGGTCCAGGTACGTCACCGGCTGAAAGCACCCGATACGCCCCTCAAAGAGCAGGTTCATGAGCATGGTCTCCACCGCGTCGTCGAAGTGGTGGCCCAGGGCAATTTTTGAGATGCCCAAATCTTTAAGGGCGGTGTTTAAGCTCCCCCGGCGGAGCTTGGCGCACAGAGAGCAGGGGTTTTTTTCCTTCCGCTCCTCAAAAACGATCTGGTACACCGGTACGGAGATGCGGGTGTAGGGCACCTCCAGGTCCCGGCACAGGTCCGCCACGGCGTCAAAGCTCATACCCGGGGTGCCAGTTTCCAGGGTGATAGCGTGGACGTTAAAAGGCACCGGGTAAAACCGCCGCAGCTGTGCCAGGGCTGCAAGGGTCAGAAGACTATCCTTGCCGCCGGACACGCCCACGGCCACGGTCTCCCCGGGGTCGATCATGTGATAGTCCTCCACGCAACGGCGCACCAGGCCCAAAATATGCTGCATAGGGTCATCCCTCCAAAAATGTAAAATGCAATGCAAGAAAACAGAAGATAATCGAAGAAAACAAGAGATAATCGCAGATGTTGTTGCCGTAAATCAATTTCGTGTTGACAAGCGACGGATAAAGTGCTATAAATATTCTTGCGCGTTAAGCGCATTGGTTTCTGTTTTCTCTCTCCCGATTTTACCAAGGGAGCACGAAAAAGTAAAGCAATACATTATTATACTGGAGGAAAAACACCATGTCCACTTTTATGGCAAACAAGGGCAATATCGTCCGCAAGTGGTACGTCGTTGATGCCGCCGGCAAGCCCCTGGGCAAGACCGCCGTCATCGTGGCTGACCTGCTGCGCGGCAAGGGCAAGCCCACCTATACTCCCCACGCTGACTGCGGCGACAACGTCATCGTCATCAACGCCGGCAAGGCCATCCTCACCGGCAACAAAATGGAGCAGAAGTACTATCGCACCCACTCCGGCTGGGTGGGCGGCCTGAAGGAGACCAAGTACCGCATCCTCATGCAGGAAAAGCCCGAGGTAGCCGTCCGTGTGGCCGTGCGCGGCATGATGCCCCGCAACATCGTCACCAAGGACTCCCTGAAGCGTCTTCACATTTATGCCGGTGAGCAGCATGAGCATCAGGCTCAGAAGCCCGAGCTGGTCAAGTAAGGAGGAAAAGAAGAATGTATCAGTCCAAGAATCCCTATAAGTACGGTACTGGCCGTCGTAAGTCCTCCGTGGCCCGCGTCCACCTGTTTGAGAACGGCACCGGCGCCATCACCATCAATGGCCGCGACATCAACGATTATTTCGGCCTGGAGACCCTGAAGATGGTCGTCCGTCAGCCCCTGAACTCCACCGATACCCTGGGCAAGGTGGACATCGTTGCCACCGTCGAGGGCGGCGGCGTATCCGGCCAGGCCGGCGCTCTGCGCCACGGCATCTCCCGGGCCCTGCTGCAGGTAAACCCCGAGTTCCGTCCCATCCTGAAGAAGGCCGGCTTCCTGACCCGCGATCCTCGCATGAAGGAGCGTAAGAAATACGGTCTCAAGGCAGCTCGTCGCGCGCCTCAGTTCAGCAAGAGATAAT